>Ga0123353_10000335_pt1 | contig 57724 bp, 62 predicted proteins | sample TergutLab28metaG_3_FD_92763 | JGI IMG/M metagenome (GOLD analysis project Ga0123353, IMG submission 92763) | Labiotermes labralis P3 segment gut microbial communities from Petit-Saut dam, French Guiana - Lab288 P3 | ecosystem: Host-associated > Arthropoda: Insects > Digestive system > Gut ... | reverse complement strand
CTTGTGGCAGATGGGGCATCCGCGCCTGTCAGCTCTCATAAGATTTCAGGGCTGAACGGAGTAAACGTCACAGGTAACGCTGGGAACATTACTCTATCAGGGACAATGTATGATTTGTGGGTGACTAACGGTCAAGGTCCCCCGTCACAAGCAAGCTGGACGAGCAATTCAGACACGTATTTAAGTCTTATCCAAAATGGCAATTTTAAGGACAGACGTAGAATATACGGGGTAAATGGAATTAATGTAAGCTCAAGCGGGGGAGATATAGCGGTGAGTCTTAACAACGCTGTCGGGGAACTGCGAGATTGCAGTACCTCGCTTGCGCAGAGTAATTGGTATACAGGCAATTATAATGGTTCCCATCATCTTAACCAAAGTTCCATATCCGGCGATGAATTTTCATACTGCATGTGTGACACAACAACTAATCATGTGGATTTTTCGGTAAGGGTGTGGTCTGCTGCGTCCGGGGGAACCATTATCGCTAACCAAGGAGGCCCTTCTAATCCAAACCAAGGTTCTACTAATCCAAACTTTTGCTTGCCCACTAATAATCCGATGGATGTATTCAGTATGCATTGGGGTTGTATATTGGCAAATAACTTACCCTTTTACCCCATTAGTGATCAAAAGGGTGAAGCTGGAAGAACGCTGCCAGGAAAAATAATATGCAGCATAGTAGCCTCTGGTTTACAGAAAGGGATGTTTAATTATCTCGAAACTGATCCTGGAGATCCGTACAACGGAAGGCAAGAGACTGTCGACTGCAATGATTTGAATAAAATTTCCAACGATCCACAGATGCTAAATTTGTGCAAGAATGTTGTGCCGGGGGTTGCCATATGGGGCAATGAAGCAATGCATGACGATGATACCGCGAATGCCAGTTCTATCAGCATCTATTTCGGAAATGAGTTGTGGGGTCTGCCAGGGGAAGGCACTTTCTGGATGAAATGCAGCGGGTATATAAATGAATGCCCAGGAAAATAATTATATAACCCCGCCATACGGCGGGGTTTTTAGGGATATATATAATATAGATAGTGGTGGGGATAGAGAGACTCGAACTCTCAAGGATTGCTCCACAGCATCCTTAGTGCTGCGCGTCTACCAGTTCCGCCATATCCCCGAAACTTTGCCAATTCTACATTAACCATTTTTTTTTTCAACTCTTTTATGTTAAAATTAAGGACATATAAAATGTAGGCGGGGCATATGAAAAAAATCTTTCTATCTTTTACTTTATCCTTATTAATAGGAGCGACTGCGAACGCAGCCAGCACTTATTATACCGGGCCATATCAATCGCCACAATACAGATATGGTCAGCCGGCATCCGCCCAGCCCAGCTATTCCGCGCCCAGGCCACAGCAATACCAATATCCCACTAATGCGCAGCAACGGTCGCCATACTCACCATATTCCCAGCCACAGCAACAGCAGCAATCAGGGCAGGGCGCAAATCAGACAAGCCAGGGCTTTTATCTTTCCGCCGGTATATCGCGAGAGGTTGCAAACTGGCAATTCGAGATGAAGAATGCCGGCAGCTTTTTGCACTATGACAATATTTCCTGGAATGTATTCGATGTTAACGCAGGGTACAATTTCGATATGATAAGCATATATGGCGGCTTGAAATACGGTATGCAAGCCGGCGAAAGTCCCATGATTGACGATGATATTTCGCGCGGCGGATTTTGGTCCGGGTATTCGGAAGAATTCGAACAAGATGTTTTCGGCGTAGCGTTGTCCGCTGGCAGCAGCAAAGGCGGAAGCATGCTGAACTATAATCTAGGCATAGGGTTGATAGACAAGATGAACTTTGGCAATGTAAAGGTCACGCCCAGCATAGGATATCGATCTTTGACTTATAATTTAAAGACAAATAACAACAGCGGCATCGCGATGGAATACGCAAACTACTGCGTAGCGTTTGGCGACGAAATCCAATGCATCCCGATAATATTTGATGAAGAAACCGAGGAAGGAGAATTCTTGGATGGCACTTACGCATTCTTCCAACCGGGGACAACGCATGACTATAAAGTTTCTTGGGCGGGGCCTTATCTGGCATTGGTGACGGAATATCAAATTAACCAAAATAATTCCGTAGATGCGACGATAGAAGTAGGTTTGCCAGCGTATAAATCCACCGGTGATCAGCCATATCGTCCCGATTGGCTGCATCCGAAAAGCGTAGAAGACGAAGCGAGCATCGGCAAGGCATACAGCCTGGGGCTGGGCGCGAACTGGAAAACGGCTTTGACCGATACTTTGATGCTTTCCGTCGGATTCACTTATAATTACTATACGGTCAGCGGCGCGAATGCGACGACTTTCTTGGATAGGAATTATTTCTGGGCGGTCGCGCAGTATATCGTATTGGAAGATGGTTCGTTCGGTGTCGATCCCAGCGATCCGCTGTTCATAGATGCTGCGAATTATGTTCTTAACGAGCTTCGTCTATCACGTGGCGCAAACGAAAACTGGGTCGCAAAAAGCAACAACGAAATCGATTCGTTCTATAAATCAATGGGGATACGAATCGGGTTAAGCGCGAAGTTTTAATAATGAAAAATAAATTTGTATTTTTTACAATCATACTCTGCGCTTTGTGCTTTGTGTTCTCTGCGCCGCAGGCGGTACAGGTATCAAAGACCGCAGATACGGCGGCAGCCGCGAAAAGCATGGCCCTGTCTTCCGCGCGGCGCGATGCGTTCGAAGCAATAGTTGGCGAAAAGATTCCTATATCGGATAAAGAACTAGTAAACCTTGTCGAATCGGAAGTAATAGAAAATGAAAAGGTAAGCGCGACAAGCTATACCGCTGAAATTTTTGTAGAGATGAATAGAACCGCGGTTAATAACTGGCTGGAGAAAAATAATATACAGACGATTTATCGCGCGCCTGTGGTCAGCACTGACAGAGCGGCCGTGATATTCGAGTCCGTCGGGGGCTTGAACAAATGGACAGTGATAGAACAGGCGGCCCGGACAAGTGGCGCCGATCTGCGCATCAGCAGCATTTCAGATGGAAAAATTTCGGCGACGATGCGTGCAAATGCACAGTCTGCCTTTGTCGCAGCGATTCGTTCTAATGGAATAAACGTTTCCGATTACAACGGAATTTTAACGGTGAGGTAAAGAGATGAAAAAATTATTATTCTTAATCCCATTACTTTTTTTCACGGCGGCGCCCGTAATTGCGGATGATATCGAATCGGTTGAAGAAGAAGTTGTCGCGACCGAACAAGAAGAAGTTGCTGCTGAAGAAGTAGTCGTCGTCACAGAATCTGCGGTTGCGGAACCAGTTAAAGTTGCAGAGACCATCGTTGCGGCACGTGCCGCGACTGCGCCGGCCGCCAGGGGAAAGACCCCTTCTGCTGCACGGATTTCCATGGTTGGGGCAATACGATCATCTGCCGCGCCCGCACCTTTGCCTGTGCCGGTAAAAGCTGCAGAACCAAAGCCAGAGCCGGTTGTGGAACTTGACTGTTCGGTCGGAGAATTTCAAAAAGGCAATAAATGTGTGGCTTGCGATCAAAAAAATAACCCTGGTGTTAAGTGGGAAAATGAAGGCAAGGACTGCAAAATCAGCTGCATATCAAGTGAATATATGTTAATCGACGAAGACAAGGAACAGCCGAAATGTCTGCAGAAGTGCGATGTTTGGGGCGGGACTGCTTCGCGCGAATGGAATCGCGAAAAGGCAGAGTTTTCCTTTTGCGGCGCCGGAAAATTCTTGGAATGCCGGAAAGGATTTTCCAAAACTTGGGAACGGACAGCGTCTTCGGGAATAGAGCATGGACACTGCGCATTGGAAGGAACCATGACCGGAAAATGTAATAAGGATGGGCAGATGAAGCCGGGAAAACTTCCGAATGGACAATGCATGCAAGTTTGCGAGAATGGATTTTGGAGCGGCTGCACCCTGCAGAGATTCTGCGAGAAAGGGTTTTATGAAGACATGAAGAAGGATGTTTTTTATATAAAAGATAAAAAAGATACCAAAGCAACGGCCTTTGAATGCGTGAAATAAAAAATCGCCGCAAATGCGGCGTTTTTTAGGTCTACAGAGTTTATAGTTGTCTTATCCCATAACCCTTATTAAATCGGTCTGCTCTGTTATAGCGGGTTTCTACAACTGTTTCCTCGTATTTATCTGTGGTAAATGTAATTTGAATAATATGTTTATTGACTATGTTCATACTGGCGCATGAATAGTGTTGAGTTTTGTAGGGCTGGGTTGTATTTACTGATACTGTTCCAAGATTATTACCATTATTCTTTTTACGCCTGCCGCCGTTTATCGGATGTATACCTTTTCTAGCTTTGCGATGAAGTTTGGCGATTCCGCTGCCCATAAGACTGCTCCTTTTTATTTTTGAATGGACAGCAAATGTAGACATAATACGAAAAATTGTCAACTACTTTTTTTGTTATAATTCTATTTCATCCTTTAGTCTTTTTCCCCCCAGCAGATGCAAGTGAAAGTGCATAATTGATTGTGTGAAAAATGGGCCGCTGCCGGTATTTGCCGCAATATTATAGTCCCCCGAAAGCCCCAGAATGTTGGCAGTTTCACGATATGCATCCCAAAATCCTGCGATGGCCTCGGTTGGGGCATTAAATAGAAAATCATGAATGTTTTTATAGGGGCCTTTCGGAATAATCAAGGCATGAATTTCTGCTACGGGATTTATATTATGAAACGACATCGCATATTCGTTTTCATAAATCTTTTTACTGGGCAATTCTCCGCGAATTATCTTTGCGAAAACATTATTTTCATCATACATTTTTAACCTTTTCTGTTTTTGAATATTATATCATGAATAAAAAACCGGAGCAATTGCCCCGGTTTTTAACATTATTGTATTTTGCTTTTGGCAGTATTACATAAGAGTCTGCAATTGTGTTTTCCAAAATTTTCACATGTTTCTGCAAGAGTTTCCCAGCCATGCAGCTTTTTCCCAAGATTTAAAACAGTGCTTTGGTGCAAATTTGGGGCAGATAGTTGAGTATTTATTTTACCTATCTCTTCTCCAAAACAAATATTATGTACTACCTGTTTTCCGTTTCCTTTATGTCCATTTCCGTTTTTTCCATTTCCATTTTTTGACATTTCTTCTCACTTTTGTTTAGGTGTTAAATCTAAATCCTCCATCATTCTCGGGACTTGTAATTTAGGATATATGTAAATATTTGTCAATGGTGAAATTCTGAACTTGAAATTTACCTTTTATAAACTATATTGTTCGCATATGCACAAGGAGAAATGTATGTTAAAACCCCTGCACAATTATGTTTTGCTGGAGCGCATCGAAGAAAATAACAAGACAGCATCCGGCATCATCATTCCAGATAACGCAAAAGAAAAACCAAGCCGCGGTAAAGTAATCGCCGTGGGCGAAGGTGTATTCGACGATGAGGCTCGTGTGCCTATGACCGTGAAAGCGGGCGATACCGTGCTGTTCGCAAAGTGGGCGAGTTCTGCTAATGAAATAAAGCTTGATGGAAAAGATTTTATTTTGATAAAGGAAACTGACATTTTGGGAATTTTATAAGGAGAAGGTTATGGCAAAAGAAATTGTATTCGATACAGATAAATTAATTGCGGGCGTGGACAAGCTGGCCAATGCCGTGAAAATCACCATGGGACCAAAGGGACGCACGGTCGTTATTGAAAAGTCTTATGGCGCGCCCATTGCGACCAAGGATGGCGTTACCGTTGCAAAAGAAGTGTCCCTGAAAGACCCGCAAGAAAATATTGGCGCGCGTATGGTTCAAGAAGTTGCGAAGAAGGCTGGAGATAAAGCTGGCGATGGCACGACAACTGCAACTGTCTTGGCGCAGAAATTAATTCACGAAGGACGCAAGCTGGTTGTTGCGGGCATGAATCCAATGGATTTACGCCGCGGGATAGAGATGGCGGTCGAAGTCGTCGTTATGGATGTTGAAAAACATGCTCGTCCGGTAAAGGGCAATCATGAAATTGCACAGGTTGCAACTATTTCCGCGAATGGCGATTCGGATATTGGTGAGAAAATCGCCTCTGCCATGGAAAAAGTTGGCAAGGAAGGCGTCATCACCGTCGAAGAAGCCAAAGGAATTGATACCGAAATCGATATTGTCGAAGGAATGCAGTTTGACCATGGATTCTTGTCGCCTTACTTTGTTACCAACAGCGAAAAGATGCTGGCGGAACTGGATAACGCGCAGATTCTGGTATCGGAAAAGAAGATTACTGGGCTACAAGCTTTATTACCCATATTAGAACCAGTGGCGCAAAGCGGCCGGCCATTACTAATTATTGCGGATGATGTTGAATCCGAAGCTTTGGCAACCCTGATTCTAAATCGTTTGCGCGGCGGGTTGAAAGTTTGTGCGGTAAAGGCGCCTGGTTTTGGCGATCGCCGCAAAGAAATGCTAAAAGATATTGCAGCATTAACTGGTGCGACAGTAATTTCCGATGAATTGGGAATGACTTTTGAAAATTTAACCCCTGCAGTTTTGGGCAGCGCGAAAAGGGTTGTCGTTTCCAAAGACAATACTTTGATCGTTGATGGCGGTGGTGATAAAAAGGCTATCAAGACTCGTGCGGACGAAATTCGCGTAGCGTTGGAAAAAACAACCAGCGACTATGACCGTGAAAAATTGAGCGAGCGTTTGGCGCGCTTGGTCGGCGGCGTAGCGGTAATCAAAGTTGGCGGCATGACGGAAGTCGAAGTCAAAGAGAAGAAAGATCGCGTGGATGACGCCTTGTCCGCAACCCGCGCCGCGGTCGAAGAAGGAATAGTTCCCGGCGGCGGTGTCGCATTGCTGCGGGCTGGGTCGGCGCTTGAAGAACTAAAGGGTGCGAACAATGACCAAGATGCCGGCATTAATATTGTGCGTGCAATACTTGTAACTCCTGCATCACAAATTGCCGAGAATGCTGGAATCAATGGCGAGGTTGTTGTAGATAAGATTCTGGAATTTGGTAAAACTGCTGGCGCCAAGGCATATACATTTGGCTATGATGCTCAAACAGGTATATACGGCGATATGCTAGAAATGGGAATCATTGATCCGGCGAAAGTCGTAAAGACCGCGCTGTTGGCGGCGGCAAGTACTGCAGGGGTTATGCTGACGACCGGATGCGTGATGTCGGAAATCCCAGAAGAAAAGCCAATCCCCACGGTACCTGGCGGAATGGGCGGAATGATGTAAAAAAATCCGGTGAACGCCGGATTTATTTTTTAGTTTAAGCTAGATAAAAATCGATTGACAAAAACTATAGAAGGTGTATTCTTTGCCTACCCAAAGCAAAGGATATCTCTATGGCAAAAAGCGAAATTAAAAATCATATCTTAACGGAACGCGGTTTGTTTGGTCGTGTGAAAAACAGATGGATTGTGATTGATGAAACCTTGTGGGTGGCAAATGAAGAAGTTGCTGCGAAAAATACATTGGAAGCGGAAAAGTATGATTATGTGATGTACAACGGCAAGGAAATTCAGACCAATTGGGATGAAAATCATTTTAACGGCGTAAAAGAAAAAATGGATCCAATGCTGGCCAAGATTGGTAAGGGCGGGCTGAAACATGTTCTTGTAAAAACTACAAAAAGGGCAGGTGGCAAATTTAGTTCAAAAGGGAAAAATATCGAATATAAAACTGTGACGGTGAACGGCGAAGAATCCAAATGCATACCTTATCATAAGTATGTATTAGAATCAGAAGCAGCCGAACGCGGCGCGCATATTATCATTCTGCATCTGAATCGGAGAAAGAATGAGATTGAAAAAGCGGTGAACGCTCATCTAAAATAATTAATAAAAAATCCGGCGATTGCCGGATTTTTTTATGGATTCGTCAGGCGCAGTTCTATGCGTCTATTTTTCTGCAAGCTGGCCGGGTCGCTGCCTGTGCTTATCGGGGCTGTTTCCCCAAATCCGCTGGGGACCAAACGGCGCGGCTGTATTCCGGCTTTCTCCAATTCTTTTACAACCGCAATCGCACGCAGCAGTGACAATTCCGTATTATTTCTAAAGCGCACTGTTCCAGGAACAACCGGTGTTTTATCCGTATGTCCATCGACCCTGATTATCCAGTTAACGTCAGATGGGATCATGGATTCAAGGCTTGCAATCGCCGACGCAATCAGGTGCAATTGACGCTTTCCTTCGGGTGATAGTGTAAAGGAGCCCTTTGCGAACAATATATCGCTGGGGACGACGAATCGATCGCTGCTGGTATCGACCATATTCGAATCCCGCAGAGCGCGTTTTATCGCGGAATAAAACTGGGATTGGTACTGGCTTAACTCTGCAATTTTTTCCGCCATCGCTTTATTCAAGCGATTGGACATTTCGACATATTCGGCTTCTTGGTCGCGGGCGCGTTGTTCCGCGATAACAAGCAATTCATTCAAGCGCTGTATTTCAGTTTGCAATCCTGACAAATTCGCTTCGTTCATTTCTACATTGGTTTGATCCGTTTGCAGCTGGGTTTGCAGTTGATGAATCTGCGTGGTTAAATCTTCCCGCTCCGTTATATTAGCCTCCGTAGCGGTCAGATATTCTGCTTCCAGTTGTGACAACTGTGACTGCATCAGGTTGGCCGATTCGGTTGCTATATTCAGCTGTTGTGTCAGGTTACTTTTTTCACCTTCTAAAATTTCCCGCTCTTTTTCTAAAATTTCTAATTGTGTCTTCGCAAGCAACAGTAGCTGTCGTGCTTCGGCCTCGTCAGTCGTCATCTGTGCAAGCAGTTCGGTTTGTTCGGCATTCTGCTGACGCAGAGAGGTCAATTTCTTGTCTGCCGATTTGGCATTAAACACATTTGTCGTAGTCCACAGGAACACGAACACAATCAGCAAGAATACCAAGATAATAACCAGGTTGGAAAACAAGTCCACGAAACCCGGCCAGGTATTTGTCTTTTCTTTAAAGCGGATATTTAACATTTCTCCCCCCGTTATCAATTCATGATTTTAATTTTGTTATAGCTTTTTCCAATTGCTTTACCGCAATCGTTAATTCCTTTGCCGCAGCGTTCACATAGGGCAGGGCGGTTTCTTCACCACGCGCTCCTGGTTCCAAGTATCCGAACAACCGCGTTCTGTCCGACAGATTTTCTTCCAATTCCCTGAACAGCGAATTCTGCGCCATTGTTGTCTGCAATTCCAAGAACCCGACAATCAAGCTGCCTGCCAAACCCAACAAGGATGAAGAAAACGCCACGCCCATGCCAGCCAAAGGATGTGCCAGGCTTTGTTGCATCGTTTCCATCACATTGTCATTATTGAAATCCAATACCGAAATCAATTCCGAAAATCCGCCGACAGTATGAATCAATCCCCAGAAAGTTCCCAACAGTCCCAGGAAAATCAAAACATTCGTAATATACCGCAACTGGTCGCGCTGGTCTTCGAATCGCCCCATTATCAGATTCATAAATCCATTCATGGTTTGCGCAGAGATATAATTTTTCTTTTGTGACTTTGCGCGTATCAGCATTATTGCGACAGGACGTAGAACCTGCGGCGGCAGTTCGCTGGCCTTTGTTTCGCCTGCGAAGAATCTTTTCATCCATTTATATTCCGGAATCAAACGCATGGTATCGATGAAACAAATAGCGATGCCGAATATGGTTGTGCCGATAATTATCCCGTTCAACCAGATATTAACGCTGGCGACGCGCAGAAACTCCCCGCGGAATAAAATCACGCCAATCAGCACAAGAGCCGTGAAAAGCGCCATTCTGTTAAGAGAACTGTGAAACTTGGTGTTCATAAAAATCCCTCGTCGCGCGTATCATAGTAAATTTTAACGAATCGCGTCAATGACTTTTTTACTTGATTTTTGCTGGAAAATGTTCATAATGCCGGTGCTTCTTGGTTGTCGCATGGTGCGGCGATCCATAGTCCATAAGGAGATAAAATGGCATTCTATGAAAGCGTCTTGGTGTTTCGCCAGGACTTGACCGAACCGCAGGTCAAAGAAAAAGCGGCTAAATTTACCGATATAATCAAAGAGCTGGGCGGCAGCGTTAAATCCACAGAATTCTGGGGATTAAAAGGATTGGCTTATGTCATCCGCAAGAACCGCAAGGCCCATTTCGTTATGCTGAATATCGAATTGCCGGGTGATAAAATCACAGAGCTGGAACGCCGTTCCCGCATCGATGAAGACGTCATCCGTTTCTTGAACGTTCGTGTTGAGGAACTGGCCAAAGGCCCGTCCATCATGATGAAAAAAAATAGCGAAGAGGTGGAATAATGGCAGTTCGTGCAGCGATTTATCGTAAAAAATCAAACCCTTTGAAAGGCAAAGTCATCGACTATAAAGATGTCAAGCTGTTGGGTCATTACATAACAGAACGTGGTAAAATCGTCCCATCGCGCATTTCCGGCGTGTCTGCGAAAGACCAGCGTGCGCTGGCGACCGCAATCAAACGTGCCCGTCACCTTGGCTTGATGCCGTTCGTTCGTAACCACATAGGTTAAAATCTGGGAATTATCCCTAACTTGAAAAAGGACAGATAAAATGAAAATCATACTTACAGAAAAAATTAATAAACTGGGAAACATTGGCGATGCAGTTGAGGTTGCAACTGGATATGCCCGCAATTATCTGCTGCCGAATGGCAAGGCAATGCGTTATTCCCGCGAGAATATTGCTTTGTTCGAAGCGAAAAAAGCAGAATTGGTTGCGCGTCAGGAAACCGCAAAGAAATCCGCCGAAGGAAATCGCAAAGCAGTCGAAAGCGCGAAATTCCACATGATTCGCCAAGCCGGCGATACCGGGCAATTGTATGGCTCGGTTTCCAGCCGCGATATCGCGCGCCTGTTGAAAGAGTTGACCGGCGTTGCAGTCGAATCGGCGCAAGTCTTGCTGGGCAGCCCGATTAAAAGCATCGGTGTGTTCGAAACAAAAATCGCGTTGCACCCGGATGTTATTGTTCCAGTGAAAATATATGTTGCGCAGACCCAGGATGAAATCGAAGCCTTGGTTGCCGGTAAAGTTTTGACGTTCGGGACAAAGAAGATCGAAGAAGAGCCTGCAAACGAAGATGTGAAACCGGAAGAACCGAAAGCGGACGAAGTCGCGCCGGAGCCGAAAGTGGAAGAAACCACAAAATAAAAAATCCGGCAACGCCGGATTTTTATATCTTAATATTCGACATTTGGAACCAGCAATTTTACATAATCGCTGGCGGTGCATGAGAATGCGAGGCTTAAACATCCCAACAGTTCCTGGGGCATCGGAAGGTACGGAAGATCCGCCCCGATAGTTTGGTCATATAGAAAGTTCAACATTTTATATCCGACAGTTGTAGAATTTAAAGTCTTATTGGCTACGCTGTATGCTGGGCCGGCTATTTCGCGCGCGCATAGATTGGCACAGCGTCCGGCATTTTGCATACAATTAGATGGCCAATAGTCAAGATATACCCATTGGCCGACATGACCGTACATATCAAGCACGCGGCACCAACAATGTCCTCCGCCGGCTCCACCCGATACAAAGCCGACAGTATTAAGAATATCCGGCGGACCGAGCGGTTCGCTGACTGATGTAGTGCAGGCGCCTTCTACATAATATATTTGCCGGAACTTGTCAGTGCACGCGCTGCAAGTCGAATATGTGTCCGCAATGGGATCATAACACATCGAGTATATCCCGTATTTATTTACTGTGGGATCGCTGGGGCAATTCGGGTCGCAACAAGAAGCCATGCCGTTAAGCGTCTGATTCGTATGGCATTTTAATCCACTAATCTTATCCAAAGGCACGTCTTCGATGGCATAGCAAGTATGCTGACCGGCGCCATTTTCCATATTAATCGTATTAATGCCAATGCCGTTGTTGCAGTTAAAAAGATCTTTTACCGCTTGCCATACAGAAATTGTGTCGATTGCTTGGCCTGTGGCGGAATAGTTGCAGTAGCTGCTTGCGGCAGAATATGGCCCGATATTATTCAGCCTATCTATAATGCAGGTGAGATAAGGAACATTTGCTGCTGCGTTCGGGTTTACTGCCGGATTAGGAGAAAGCGTCAATTCCGTTGATTGTTCGATATAATCGTGGACATACTGTACATTGGCAACTTGCGCCGCGCTTGCCGCAAATCCGCAGAAAATTAGCGAGAGAAAAAGTTTTGCCACGCGAAACATTAGAAAGTTCTCGGGAATTTAATCATATTTAAGTATACAAAAATACGCAATTTTATACAAACAAAAAAAGTTCGTACAAATTTAAAGCCTAGTTAAGGCAGTTGCGGGATTTTTCTGTTTCTCTGACTCTTTTTTTCTCTTATACTCTCTTCATGAAACTTGAATCAGTTGGGATTTTGATCGGTTTGCGGCCATTCGGAGAACGCGATGCGGTTGCCACGATTTTTACGCGTGACCATGGCGTCCTGACCGGAATGATGCGCGGGGCCATTATTGCGAAAAAGAACAAGCCGCTGACAGGGCAGATGGGCCTTGTTTCCTGGAATGCGCGGCTGGATTCTCAATTAGGGGTGTTTCACTGGGAGTCGGAAAGAAATCTAGCGGTGCCATTGATGATGGATAGCGCAACGTTGGGCCTTATGAATTCCGCGTTTGCGCTGATCACAATGCTGCTGCCGGAACGGGAAAAATACGAAGCGCTGTTTATTCAGACAAAAGATTTATTGGAAAACCTGCCCAATAAGGACGCGCGGAAATGTTATCTTACCTGGGAAATTAATCTGCTGCGGGAGCTGGGGTATGCCTTGGATCTAACGCGATGCAGCAATTGCGGATGTACCGACAATTTGACCCATATTTCGCCGCGAACCGCGCGCGCAGTTTGTTCAGAGTGTGCGGAACCTTACCTGGATAAGCTTTTTGAATTGCCGGCTGACTTGAATACTACGAAGAAGTTCCTGGAGAAAATCGTGGACGAGCAGGGCGGCAAAGGCCTGCCCCAGGCGCGGATTTTTATTAATTAATAACTCTTAAAAACTTGCAAATCGTCATATGGTTATGTATAATTCCCCGCGCTGGACAGGTGGCGGAGCGGTTGAACGTACCTGACTCGAAATCAGGCATACTCGCAAGGGTATCGAGGGTTCGAATCCCTCCCTGTCCGCCAGATATAGGTTATTTTTTACTTCCGATGGCACAAATATAAATAAGTTGTTAATAGCGAAATATCTTGAACAACATTAATGGTTTTTTCTGATACCTTTTTCATCTTTTTAACAGATTTTAGTATTTCCGGCTTTTGTTTTTTCAAACAAACATTTTGCAGCTTGATAATTTCTTTGTTCAATAAAGTTTCACCCATTTTAAAAGTTTCGATTTTCATAGAATCAGTCAGCTTCATAAGATTATCAAAATCTGATATATCTGCCGACTTTTCGATTTCTTTGATATTTGATTCTATTTCGAGAATAAAATTACATATGAATTTTGAAAACTTTTCGGACCCCATTCTCAATTCTAAACTTTCCAATTTATTTATATCTAATAATTTATTTATTTTCACCATATTTTCCCTTCTTTAAAATTATGTGTATTTTTGGTGACATAATTAAATTATTATTTTCATCAAAGTTTTGATTAATGCGTATTAACCAATAATTCGCTAATTTTTTCATTTTTATATGGAATTCTAGATAATACCGGTATTTTAGAAAAAGTTTTGTCCCCTACCAGGGTATATAATAAATTTTTTGGTGTTCCCCTTGTTTCCCTTACCCTTGCATAAGCACCTTCGGAAATTCGCAGTTTGGCGGCAACCGAATTTTTATCAACCGCGCCTGATACAGGGTCTTTCATATTTACAGGGCTCCCCATATAATGCATATCATCGTTATTATCGCCTTTTATGGTACACCCGGATCTTCCAAAAAGAAGATATATTACTGCCATACTCATGGTCCCAACAACAAAATCAATATTATTTTTTAGGCAAAACTCGAAATATGAAGTAACTATTTCTCCTGTTACGCAAAGTTGTTTTTCTTTATCCAAGTCAGGGTCAAATCCTGTCCTGGAAGCTTCCCAGACCAGGGAAGAAACGGGCAATTTTTCATTAATAAAGCCAGGAATATTTCTAAAACAATCTTTTTGAAGCATATACGGATATTCCGTAGACTGAAAACGTACAATCCCATCAATTTTTTGATTAATATTATAAGATATAAAATAAATAGTTTCATTTAAACTATCAAATTCATCCCGTTCTGCCAAAAGTAATTTCCCTTTATTATCAGGTTCGGGAATCCCTGTCTCATAAATTTCTAGGCCGCTTCTCCAGTTTCGTGTTTTACAAAATAATTTATATCTGAATGCTCCGACTTCTTCGAACGTTTTATCTTTCATCGCATCTTTAACTGTTACAACCCTCATCATAACTTTTTATCCTTTGTTATGAAATAAGGTTGGATTATAACTATAGATTTGCATCAAATAAGCTACGTATCCACGTAGGGGGGAGGAGGATTAATAAGAAAGTTTACGGTTTAATCAGGCCTATGCGCATTGCTTTTACGACAGCCGTAAGTCTCGAATTAGTATTCAGCTTTCTTAATATATTACGCATGTGAAAATCTATGCAATGTTCCGATACGTTCAGAATCATTGAAATATCCCAGTTGCTTTTACCCTTCATACACCACAATAATACATCTTGCTCGCGGGGAGTAAGCGGGGTAAGTGATATGTCGGTAAAATCATCATCAGTTTTTATTATATTTTTTTCTAACAGTGCCTGATACATAAAATGAAAATGACTGGTCAACATATATAGTTTTCCAATATGTTCTTCTGGATTTGTGCCTTTGGCACTGCTTGCAATCCCAACGCCGATTATTTCGCCCCTGGGGGTGCGGTATGGTATTCCTATGCCGTCATGCAGACCGGCTTCTTCTGCCATTGACATAATAATTTCTTGTTTTTTCGATAATTCAGAATAATCTTTCAAACTTTTCCATGTAAACGGTTCAGTTGAATGACAGCCCCTTCTTCTGACAGGATCGATTTGAATATAACCATTTTCTATATAATGTTTCATCCAATCTTCTGGATAATTTTGAACCAAGCAAGGTGTTTTATTATGGTCGTTTTCGATGTCATTCGAAACAGAGCTGTACATTATACGATCATATCCATATTCGCTGGTGGATTTTCTATACAGGTCAAACAAATCGTCCAGAGAAGACGAATTGCTCATTTCTTCAAGATAATTTAATATTTTCAAAGGATTACCCCCCAAAAACTTTGAAAATTATTCAATAATATAATAATCTAAAGTCAATAAAGATACAATTGATATTTGTCATGAATAGCAAGGTTTATTAAATATATTACGTCCAATGGACGGGCATTGTAAGTATTTCATTTTCCGCCAGAATGATTCCATTAAGTGCAGTTGACAAAATACTATTTTTCGCTATAGTTGTCTAAATAAGACAACAAAGGGAAATTTTAATGATAGGTTTTGGAATAGACGAACAATCTGCAGAAACAGAAACAATTCGCACAGGGTTTGAATGCTGGGGCAATTATTGGATAGATAAGAAATTTCCAACAGGTCGCTATGGTATATCCACTTGGGACTATTTTATGGATTGTGTGGAAATGATAAAGGCCAAGCCAATTGAATCTGTTCCTGATCTCGATCAGGAAACGGGTAATATTGTCGGTTACGAGCTGGCTGATTCCGAGTATGAAAAAAGTGATGCTTTGAATGCCTTACAGAGCATGATGGTGGTTCATATATGGGGTCATATGGAAGATTTTCTGAAAGGCATGATGCCGTACTTATGTGTACTGCAGACCAGCTGTGCGAAACTGGCTGATGCGCCCAGTTTATACCAAGCCCAATATCAAAAGAACGGCAGACCTTTTTCATTCGATTACGATACATTCAAAAAAGCTTACACAATTATCGATCCTAATGGCGTCGGTTCGGTAAAACACTATATTCATATAAACGACATTCGTGTGCTGAATAATATATCCAAACATGCGGTTGGAAGGTATAATCCCGAAAACAAGCGGCACGCACTATCAAAGAGCGTCAAATTAAAACTGGGGTTAAATGGTTTGAAAAAAGGTCGTTATGATGTAGAATATCGAAAGTTGAATATCAACGAATATGTCACATACTGCAATGAATTCGCCAGAAGCATGTTTGATAAAATAGAGCAAGAATTGAAGCGAAACACGCTTTAATGAAACTAGATTCGTTATGCTTCGGAACATTATCGAGATATTTGACATATGCTTATAAATTGATAAAATGTTCGCGAATACAATTAAGAAGACATCATGAAACGGTCAGATATCATTCGTTCTATCCAAGTTAAATTCAAACGGTTATCCTCCGCAGAGGCCGCAGGCATTATGGATACTGTAACAGACTGCTTGACTGACGCGGTCACAAACGGCGATCGGGTCGAAATTCGCGGATTCGGCACTTTTCAATCCAGAAACCGTGCGCCAAAGACAACGCGTAATCCGCGGACTGGCAAAACTATGACCCTTCCTGGGCGCCGTGGGGTTTTATTTCGTCCCAGCCCAGAGCTTACAAAACAGATGAACGAGGAATAAATGTGGAAATTAGGTCGTGCCCCAGGCATAAAAACTCATAAGCGCGAGCAATATGAACGCGTCAAAAAATTGATGTGGATAAAGTGCGAATCTTGCGGCAAACTGGTTTATTACAAGGATTATAAAACCAACCTTTATATCTGTCCAAAGTGCAAGCATGCGTTTTCGATGACCCCGAAACAGCGCTTTGACTTGCTGTTCGATAATAATAATTGGGATCGTATAGAGCTGCCGGTCGCCAGTGACGATCCCCTGAATTTCTGCGACCGCATTCCGTATAAAGAAAGACTGGAAGAGGCACGCACCGACACGGGCCGTCCCGATGCCTTGGGCGCGGCGAATGGAAAAGTCGGCGGAATTCCTGTAACAATCGCGGCACTGAATCCAGAATTTATACTGGGCAGCATGGGACGCAGCGTCGGCGATGGAATTATCGCAAGCATAGAACATGCGATCGAAAAGAAGCAGCCGTACATAATGGTAACGGCCAGCAGCGGTGCGCGCATGCAAGAAAATATCTTGTCGCTGATGCAGATGGCACGCACGACTGCGGCGGTGAACAAGCTGCATGCTGCAAAGATTCCTTATATAGTGATTTTAACAGACCCGACTTTTGGTGGCGTCACGGCCAGCTTTGCCATGCTGGGGGATATTCACATTGCCGAAAAAGGCGCGCGAATCGGTTTTGCTGGGCGTCGTGTTATAGAGCAGAATATGCGTGAAAAACTGCCCAGCAACTTTCAGACCGCGGAATATATGTATGACCACGGAATGGTAGATATAGTGTCTTCGCGAAATGAATTAAAAGCGACCCTTGAAAAAATCTTGGATGTTTTGACCAAAAAACCGATAAAGGAAGTTGCGGCGATAAACGCAACTACGCCAAAAGCATCATCGCCTGCGACAAAAAGCAAATCAAAATCACAAATAAGTGGCGCATATGAAAAAGTCTTGCTGGCGCGTAATGAAAATCGTCCTCATTTCTTGGATTATATTGCAACATTGGTGTCTGATTGGACACCGCTGGCGGGTGATCGTTTGTTCGGCGAAGACCCAGCTATGCAAGGTGGAATAGGGTATTTTCGTGGAATTCCATCGGTGATTATCGGACAAGAAAAAGGCCGCGATATCGCGACGCGTCAGAAATATCGTTTTGGAATGCCAACGCCAGAAGGTTACCGCAAGGCGCAGCGTTTGATGAGACTCGCGGAAAAATTTGAACTGCCTCTTATTTCACTTTTCGATACCAGCGGCGCTTTTGCCGGACGCGAAGGAGAAGAACGCGGACAATCCCAGGCTGTGGCCGCTTCAATTGAAACTGGATTGCTGATAGCTACTCCGTTCGTGGCGGTAAATGTTGGCGAAGGCGGATCTGGCGGCGCGATCGCGATTGCGACCGGCGACAGGGTTCTGATGATGGAAAATGCGATTTATTCGGTAATTGCACCAGAATCTTGCGCGACCATCCTTTGGAGAGATAATAAGTTCAAGGCCGAAGCGGCCGAGGCTATGAAGCTGACCGCGCGTGATCTAGCGTCCGTTGGCGCAATTGACGAGATTATAAAAGAGCCATCCAAAGGCGCGCATTCAGACTGGCAGACAACAATGGAGATGGTCGCAAATGCGGTTGTGAAGAATGTTAAGGAATTGCAAGAAATTCCAGTGGTGGAGCTGCCGCAGCGCCGCGCGGAAAAATTCTTTGCCATGACCAGGGATGTGGAAATTCATCAACCGGAAGTAGAGACCGAGGAATAATTAGAAATTCCTTGCAATTCTTGAACTTTTCCCCTATACTCGCGCTACGCGCGGCGAAAACCGACGCATAAAACACAGCTGTTTTTCAAGTTTCTGTCCCCACGGGGTCTGGCGAAAAGCAGCGAGGATAACAACAGAAACGCTTACGAATTCACGATTTTCGCGTATCGTTTGCGTCCTTTAAAGGAGCAAAATATGGCATTGCCAACATTTACCATGAAGCAATTGATGGAAGCCGGCGTTCATTTCGGGCATCATACCCGCCGCTGGAACCCATTGATGGGCGCTTATGTTTACGGAATCAAAGACAAGATTCACATTATTAATCTTAATAAAACCGCGCCGCTGTTATACCGCGCGTTGGACGCTTTGGAAAAAATTACTGCTGCGGGCGGCAAAGTATTATTCGTCGCGACCAAGCATCAAGCCAAAGACATTATCAAAGATGCCGCGGAACGTTGCGGGCAGTTTTATGTAAACAATCGCTGGCTGGGCGGAATGATGACCAACTGGTCTACTGTTTCCCAGTCCATTCGCCGCTTGAAAAAGTTAGAGGCTGATATTGATAACGCGGAAAAACTGGGACTGACCAAGAAAGAAGTCGGCGTTATGCAAAAAGAAGCAACCAAGTTGCGCGATATCTTCGGCGGAATTTTGGATATGCATGGAACACCCCAAGCAGTGATTATCATCGATATCCCACGCGAAATGAATGCGGTGCGCGAAGCAAGAAACCTGTCTATTCCGACAATCGCGATTGCGGATACTAACGCTAATCCTGAAATGGTCGACTATCCTATTCCGGGTAATGACGACGCCAGCCGCGCGGTTCAGCTGTACTGCGACTTGTTCGTTGATTCGATTCTTTCGGGTATTGAAAAACGCTTGGGTGGCGCGCAAGGCAAAAAGGTAGAATCTGATATGGTGGCGGATGCCAGCGACAAGATTGAAGACGACGCCAAAGAAAAAGAATTAAAGCGCAGATCCAAAACCAGCGAAGAACGCGAAATCCGTCGCGAAAAGATGGCCGATAAAATCGAAGAAAAGGGAGTATAAAATGGCAGAGGTTACAGCAAAATTAATTCAGGAACTGCGCGAAAAGACCAGCGCGGGAATGATGGACTGCAAGAAAGCATTAATGGAAAATGACGGCGATGTTCAGGCCGCGTCTGACTGGCTGCGTCAGAAAGGTATTGTAAAGGCCGCCAGTAAAGCCGGTCGTGTTGCAACATCCGGCCTCGTTACCGTTGTAAAGGACGAAGGCTGTGGTTGTGTTATAGAGGTTAATGCCGAAACTGACTTTGTCGCAAAGAATGAAAAATTCCAAAAGCTGGTTGCGGATATTGCTGCGAAGGCTTTGGAATTGAAGGGTGAATTTGATGCGGTTCATAGCGCAGTCAAAGACGATATCGCGGCGACAATTGCGACCATTGGTGAAAATATGAGCCTGCGTCGCATCGCGAAAGTTCATGGAACGCATATTTATACTTATGTTCATAATGCGTTGGTCCCAGGTATGGGTCAAATTGGCGTTGTGGTTGCATTGGATGGCGATAAGGCTGGGGCCGATGAAATTGGTCCAAAGATTGCGATGCATATCGCGGCAAACAAACCTGAATTTGCGACTATTGCAGAGGTTGATCCAACGGCGGTCGAACGCGAAAAGAAAATCTTTGTCGAATCTGGTGCCACAGATGGCAAGCCAGAAGCGGTGGTCGAAAAGATGGTCGCGGGACGCATCCAGAAATACTATGGCGAATCCGTTTTGGAAGAACAACCGTTCGTTATGGATCCATCGAAGACCGTAAAACAAGTCTTGGCGGAACATAATACGACCCTGAAAGGCTTTGCATATTATCTGCTGGGCGAGGGCATCGAAAAGAAAGATGATAATCTGGCCGATGAAGTAGCAAAAATGCTGGGGTAATATAGACCAAAAACAAAGAATCCCGCGTTATGCGGGATTTTTATTATATATAAACGCACTATTGACAAATATTATAATAGTGATATGCTGGGCGAAAAGAGTTATTCAAATGATGACTGAATTCGCCATTGAAAATTTTATCCGTGAAAACGAACCGAAATATCGCCGACATTGGGCGAGTATTCTTAATGACCCATACATAAGTGTTGCTCCACAGTTTCATTTGACTTGGGAATGTTTGAATGGTTGCTGGTATTGCGCTTTTAATTGCGGGCCGTGGAAAGCGGATACCGTCATCCCTGCAGAAGATATTAAGTACAGCATAGATATGTTCAGGTTATTACCTAACTTCCGTAGTAATACAATAGCTTTTTCGGGCGGCGAGCCTATGATGACTCCAATAAAATACCAGGCCGAGGTTTATCAGTATGCGCTGGGGACCACAAAGGAAAATCACAGCAGCGTAAATATATTAACCAATGGCTATTGGATGGAAAATCCCAAAAGATATGCCCAGATATTGGAAATGCTGCGCGGTCTAAAAAATGTGCATTTTTACTCATTAAATCAGGATGAATTATTGGTTACGACTTCGCTCGCTTTGGAATTACATTCAGATGGTACATCCAGAAAAAGCATGCGAAAATATATCCGCGGAATAGACAGCGTATATCAAGATGAAGAACTGTATAGCAAGGTCAGTTTTTATCTAGCGCCCAGGGATAAAAAGAAAGAGTTTTGCTGGGACCAAATCGCATCCTTGCAATCAGAATTTGGAATACAAATTATAAACGAGAATTTGATCGCTATCGCCAACCGTGTAATATTAGTGGACTCTTGGCGTGGTGGCTATTGGAATAATACTGGCAGACCTTGGGCAAAAGGAAGCAACCAACTGCACAGACATAATTTAGAGCGTGATTTTGTAACCTCGCATCCTATGGGCAGGGGTTCACTTTTGGCAGTATTTTACTATCCGAACGGCATCGCATCATTAAGGGTTGAAAATACCATTATTGGCCAAACGCCTTATAAGAATCCGGACGGCAGCTATAAAACTTGGGAACAGTTAAAGCAAGGATTCATAGACGGGTTGTGGGAAGACATGCTTTATTTCCCGGAACGCCGCGCGCAGCGATACAGAGAATACCAGGCCGCGCGAGCCGCCCGCAAACAAATGCGGTCGGCGCAATATAAGAAAATGATTTGATTTTACATTGACAAATTGGGTTTAGGGTCTACAATTTGTTCAATATGCCAAAAACTAAAATTGAAGCTCTTAAACAAGCGTGCCTACAATCGTTACTGCAGGATGATTATGATATCATCCTATGGTTTTATATAGCCAAGCGGTGCGACGGAAGAAACGATTTTATCCCTTGGCAAGACATAAAATATTATATTCGTCATTTCAAAGAAAAAGTAAAAAATTATAGCAATAGAGTATATATCGACGAAGGCGGGCTTTTCACATCTTACCAAATATCTAATGAATTAAAGCCTGCGACAGAAGAAGCCTTGAAGATGAATACAGTTGTAGAGCTGAAAACGGATGCCGCTTGGGCGTGCGATCACAGAAAAGCCAAAGCAATGTGGGGTATGTTAGATTCCTTGGTCGTTCCACGGGAGCAAAAATATAGCCAAGGATATATAGATAGAAATATCGCTGCAGGGTTTGAGTTCGCTTTTGCGCTGGGCCAATCGCAAGAGACAATGGTCAAAAATCTTAAAGAATGTTTTGAACCAGAGGGGTGTTTTTGGAATCCTCCCCTATTCACGCTTTCTATATCAATAGCTGATTCCGCTTACCTACAGCGCGACATGAATTGTTTTACGGGTATCGCATCACGCATAGCCGAATCCAAGGAGCTTTCAGACAAAATTAATCTCAAAGTGGTAATAAACCACAAAAACTTTGATTATTTTAAGACAGAAGTGCTGGGCAGTCCTAAATTAAAATATCCCGATATTTCAGAAAAGGGGCATCGGTTTAAATTCAAGCTGAAAGGCTATCCGATTAACGGCATTATTTCGGATTTTAAAAATACAAGCGCAAAAGTCGCGCCCAAGAAGGACGCCCCGCAAGAGGATGAAAAAGCCAGGATTCCATTTTTTATAGAGGTTAATCCTGGCAATAAGATTGCGGTTGGACAGTCATTGATTCAAATTCCTTATAAGACCGAGAATAATAAATATAAGAATTGGTCGACGATTCGCGAGGACATCGCGCTCGAATACGCCAGACGTTATTATAGAGAAAATTTCAACCCGTTCTATAATTGGAGATAAAATGATTGTTGGAATTGACAACTTGGTCTTAGTCGCATGTCCAAACGGGCAAATATAATTTTATTGATATTTATAAAACCATTATACAAAAAGGCTGATTTTTGCTATGATTGTACAAAAGGAATTTCTTATGAATAACGATTTTTTGCAAGAGCTTGAACAACGCGGTTTGATTTATCAAACTACTGATATGGAAGGCTTACGCGCGGCATTTTCCGCTGGTTCTATGACGGCATATTTGGGTTCTGATCCAACCGCCGACGCGCTGCATGTTGGGAATCTGGTTACTATTATGATTATGCGATGGTTTCAGAAATACGGGAACAAGCCAATTATGCTGGTTGGCGGCGCGACTGGACGCATAGGTGATCCAGCTGAACGAAACTCTGACAGACCAATGATGTCGGACGCGCAAGTTGCGGCGAATTCTGCCGGACTACGTCAATGTTACGAACAGTTTGTAAAATTCGGCAAAGGAAAAACCGACGCGATTATGGTCGACAACTATGATTGGCAGAAGAATTACAGCCATCTCGATTTCCTGCGTGAGTTCGGAACGGACTTTACAGTGCCGCAGATGTTGGCAATGGAAAGCGTAAAGCGTCGTTTGGAAAACGGCATGTCGTTTCTAGAGTTTAATTATATGCCGCTGCAGGCCGTAGATTTTTTACATTTATTTGATAAATATGGATGCACTTTGCAGCTGTGCGGTGCGGACCAATGGGGAAATTCGGTCGCAGGCGTCAGCCTGGTGCGGCGCAAGCGTCAGAAAGAAGTGTTTGTTTTATCTTGCCCATTGATTACGGATTCGAACGGAAACAAAATTGGGAAATCGGCGGGCAATGCAGTTTGGTTGCGCGCAGACAGAACTAGTCCGTATGACTACTATCAATACTTCCGTAATGTTATGGATGGCGATGTTGAGAAATTCTTGAAAATTTTTACAGAAATTTCATTGCCAGAAATAGCTAAATTGGCAAAGCTGAAAGGCTCTGAAATCAATGAAGCAAAGAAAATCCTAGCGTTCGCGGCGACAGAAATCGCACACGGAACCAATGCGGCAAAAGCTGCAGCGGATGCCGCTAATGCTTTGTTTGCGGGCGGCGCGGAAAGTATGGCTGTTCCGACAGTGGAACTGAAAATGAAAGATGGGATGAATGTTGTTGATTTCGTTGTGGCTATAGGACTAATAACAAGTAAATCTGAAGCGCGTCGCGCCATAGAGCAGGGAGGTCTGATTGTCGCAGGTGAAAAAATCACCGATCCAAAGGTAATGATATCGCCCGCTAAATCGATTTTGTTGCAAAAAGGAAAAAAGACCTTTTTGAAAGTTCTGATTAAATGAAGAAACTGATTCTCGTTTTTTCTTTCTTCGTTGGCGTGGCAAACGCCGCGTCCAGTGAACTTGCCCAGGTTCAATCCCAGATTAAAAAGACTGAACAGCAGAATAAGCAGATTGAACAACAAGTAAAAACCAGCGATAAAGAAGTAGCGAGTACTCAAAAACAGTTGGTATCCGCGGCGGAAAAGTTGGATAAGCTGGAGGGCGAACGCGGCGATATAAAAAGTAAAATTTCCGACCTGGATGCAAAACGCGATACCTTATTGGCATCTATTCGTGCGAACAAAGGACGACTGGGCGATGCCGCGACTGGTCTGATTGCGATTGCATCAAACCCTTCGTTTTCAGCCGCCGACACACGCGAATATATTCTGACCAGCGCGCTTCTGACGGGACTTGCCGACCAGTTTGATTCAGAGGTAAAACATGCTGCGAAACAGATTGCAGAGCTAGAAAAAATTCTAGACGAGCGAAAAAATCAACAGGCAAAACTGGACAAGACCGCGCAAAAATATGCGGAAGACAAGGCCTTTTTGGATAAGCTGATGCGTACCCGCTCGCAACAAAATGAAAAATTAAAATCGCAACAATATGAATTGCAAAAGAAATTACGCGACCTTTCTGCGCGTGCACAAAACTTGTCTGAATTGACCGCTGGCCTTTCGCGCGGCGAAGTTTCCAAAGATGAAAGCTTCAGCTGGCGCAAAATGAAATCGCCGGTCGGAGGAATATTGCTACGTCGGTTTGGAGATAAATCTCCGTTGGGGCTGGTGTCTGACGGATGGCTGATCAAGACAAGATCAAACGCGCTGGTATCGGCGCCCGCAGATGGCCGCGTGGAATTTGCCGATGATTTCCGCAAGAATGGCAGGGTCTTAATCCTGTCGCATAAAAATTCTTATTATTCGGTTTTGACCGGTTTGGCGAGTTCAGATGTTCTGGTGGGCCAGGAAGTTTTGGCGGGTGAACCAATCGGGCGCATGCCGGACGAACGTTCGGAAATGTATATGGAACTACGCCGCGGGACCAAAGCAATCGACCCCGCAAGATTGTTTAACGAACCATAGTTTTCATACTTGCGCATTTTGTATTTTTCTGCTAGATTTTCCGCGAAAGAAAGGGAAAATCGCATGAAAAAGTTTATTGCAATTTGGTTGGTTCTGGTTGGCATTGTCATACTGCCTGCGATGGCGGCTGACACCAAAAAGAAAGAACCCGTACAGCATCTTACTGACGAGCAGATTTACGAACAGCTGAAAAAATTCGCACTGGTATTCGAAACCGCGCGCGAAAACTTCGTCGAAGAAGCGGATGAAAAAAAGATGTTAGAGGCCGCTATGAACGGCATGCTGATGGAATTGGATCCCCATTCTTCCTATCTGAACGCTGATGATTTAAAGGATTTTGATGACAAGTCTTCAGGCAGCTTTGGCGGGATTGGAATTCAAATTACTTCTGACAAGGGTGCAGTAAAGGTTATTTCCCCGATTGACGATACCCCCGCGTATCGCGCTGGGATAAAGGCCGGCGATTATATTACCCATATCGATGGCGAACAAGTTTTCGACCTGACCCTGAATCAAGCTGTCAAAAAGATGAAGGGCAAGCCCGGCACCAAGGTAAAATTGACCGTGATTTCCGAAGGAAGGGAGCCGCGGAATATAGCCCTTACGCGCGACATCATAAAAGTAAAGTCCATAAAATTCGAAGCAAAAGGCGATGATAAAAAAATCGGATACATTCGTATTTCTGACTTTGGCGCAAAGACCGCAAAGGATTTAAAGGAAGCGATTACGGCCCTGGAAAAGAAAAAGGTCATGGGATATGTCCTGGACGTTCGCAATAATCCTGGCGGATATTTGACCGCAGCCATCGATGTTTCCGATGCTTTCCTGGACAGCGGGGAAATTGTTTCTACACGTGGACGCGGCAAGGATGAAATAGACCGCAGCATGGCGAAACCCGGTGATCTGACGAAGGGCAAACCTATTGTTGTCTTGATAAATCATGGCTCTGCCAGTGCGTCTGAAATCGTCGCCGGCGCGTTGCAAGACAACAAGCGCGCGCTGATTATGGGCAGCCAGTCGTTCGGCAAAGGAAGTGTGCAGCAACAAAAGCCGTTCGGCGACGGCACCGCGATTCATCTTACGATTGCGCGGTATTACACTCCGTCAGGCAAGTCAATTCAGGGCGAAGGAATTACGCCTGATGTAGAAGTTTTGCAGTCCAAGGTCGAAGTAATCGAAAAGAAAAAAGATATTTTCAGCGAGGCGAGTTTCAAAAATGCCCTGGATAAAGAAAAAGGGAAAAAGGATAAAGATAAAGACGATGACGAAGATTATTCCAAACTGACAGATGAAGAAAAAGAAGCACGGGATTACCAGCTGCAGCGCGGATTAGATATGGTTCGCGCAATGGCGAAGATGGAAGGCAAGGATGAGTCTAGTTCTCTCAATAAAGACGAGAAAAAGGAATCGAAATGATAAGAATTTTGATTGCTACGGTAATTTTACTTGGTGGCTGTTCTAAAAAATGCGAATATATTGGTTGCGAATATCTGGGCAAGCCGTATCTTTTGGGCGCACTGGGTGAAGAAAAAGCACCAGGCACTGGTCCACTGATTCGTACCGATGCGTTCGATTGTGTGACTTTCGTGGAGACTTCACTTGCGGGCGGGGACCTGGAAAAACTGACCAAAATTCGCTATAAAAATGGCGAAATTGACTTTATGACTCGTAATCATTTCACAGAGTATGACTGGATTGGTAATAATGATTGGCTGGTTGAAAATGTGTCCGCGCAGTATGGCAAGGCCGCGACTATAAATGCGGTAATTGATAAACAGGCCTGGTTTAAGAAATCACATGGAATTGATGCTGATATCAAGCCTGTAAAAATTGCGCTTGAATATATACCTTATGAAAACTTGCAGCAGATGGAAATCACAGAGTCTATGATTGCGATGTTTGTCCGTGATAATCCAGCCATGCGTGAAAAAATCGGCAGCGATTTGGTGATTGTTCACCTGGGCTTTTTGCTTCCCGGCGGAACTTTGCGCCATGCTTCCTCTGACGCAAGAAAAGTTGTTGATGTTGACTTCTACGAATATGCTGCTGACAGGGCCAAAGACCATAAGAACAAAGGCATCGCCTTATTTCGCATAAAGGAATCAAAATGAAAAAACCAATAAAAATTTTAATCATCGTTGCAGTTGCGATCGGCGTTATAGTCGGTGTGGCACATCATTTTCGCCAACAGGCTTTGTCACATATGGTTGGTCAGATGATTCTGGTTGGATTTCGTGGAACTACACCTGATGACGCGGCGGTAAAAGACCTTGCGGCGGATATCAAAGCCGGAAAAATCGGTGGAATTATTTTATTTAATGTTGATGTAGAGCAGGGCCTGGCCGCGGGTTTAAGCATGCCAGAGGTTCGTAAGCAAATAAAATCGCGAAATATTATCGATGTCGATCAAGTTAAAAGGCTGAATGAATTCCTGTCAGATGCAGCGCGGCAGGGCGGACGCTTGCCATTGTTTGTCTCCATTGATCAAGAGGGTGGCGCGATAGTTCGCCTTGTGCCAGAACATGGATTCGATATGGTTATGCCGTCTGCGAAAGAGCAATCAAAGTTAGACATGAATCAAATCAACAGCCTGTATGCAGAGCTGGGTGGACGTTTGCACGTGCTTGGATTTAATGTGAATTTTGCGCCTTGCGTGGATGTCGATGTTAATCCCGAATCGCCGGCGATTGGCGCGCGGGGAAGGGCGTTTTCTGCAAATCCTGAACGCGTATCCGAATATGGGCATGCCGCAGCGGATGGATTGAAAAAAGCAAATGTTCTGTCTTCGTTCAAGCATTATCCAGGCCACGGCAGTGCGGGCACGGATACTCATGACGGCATGACTGATATAACAAAAACTTGGCAAGAGTACGAGCTGGAACCGTATGAAAACGTACCCGCGTATACCATGGTAATGGTCGCGCATGTGGTGAATGGAAGAATAGACCCGGACTTCCCAGCCAGCTTGTCGCAGAAGACCATAAACGGATTGCTGCGCGGTCAGCTGGGGTTCCGCGGAGTAGTTATTTCTGACGATTTACAGATGGGCGCGATTTATAATCATTATGGATTGGCGGAAACTTTGCGTATGTCGATTATGGCAGGCACGGATATCTTACTGCTGGGGAATAATTTGCAGTACACGGAAAACCTTGGGCGCATCGCGCATACGGAAATTATGAAGATGGTAAAAGAAGGCAAAATTCCCCGTTCCCGCATACAAGAATCTTATGATAGGATTAAAAAGATGAAACAGACAATTTAAAATCCCGCCGTTTGGCGGATTTTATTTGCAAAATTTGTCAATCATTTTCCAAAGAGCTTTTTAATTTTGCTTTCGGGGGTCGATTTGGCTATAATCCATGTCGCTAATTAAGGAATGAAAAAATGACCAAGATGATAGTGGATGGGAACTGGGCAGCAGCGGATGTAGCATATCGATGCAGCGAATTTTCGGCGATTTATCCGATTACCCCATCCAGCACCATGGGTGAACTGGCAGACGAATGGGCGTTCCAACACAAGAAGAATATCTGGGGCGCAATTCCCGGCGTGATAGAGATGCAATCCGAAGGTGGTGCGGCAGGGGCTCTGCACGGCGCCCTTGCGATTGGGGCAATGGCGACAACTTTTACTTCGTCCCAAGGCTTGCTGTTGATGATCCCGAATATGTATAAAATCGCGGGCGAACAAACCCCGTTCGTAATGCATGTTGCGGCGCGCGCTTTGGCGACTCATGCATTAAGTATCTTTGGCGATCATTCCGACGTGATGAGCGTCCGAGGCACCGGATTCGCAATGCTGTCATCGCATAATATTCAACAAGCTCATGATATGGCGGCAATCGCCCATAGCGCGACACTGCAGGCGAGGGTGCCTTTCTTGCACTTCTTTGATGGATTCAGAACCAGTCATGAAGAATCACGATTGGAAAGACTGTCAGACGATGATTTACGTGCATTAATCCCAACCAAAGCATTGTTGGCGGCCCGCGCACGCGGAATGACACCGGATGCGCCCACGATTCGCGGCACCGCGCAAAACCCGGATGTGTATTTCCAAGGACGAGAGGCTGCAAATAAGCTGTATGACGCTGTACCGGAAATAGTGCAGGGCGCAATGGATGAATTCGCAAAGCTGACGGGTCGAAAATACGGATTGGTAGATTACATAGGCGATCCAAATGCTGAAAATATAATTGTTGCAATGGGATCGGCGGTTGAAACTATTGCAGAAACTCTGTCGTATTTGCCTGGCGGGACAGGGGTGATTGCGATACATCTGTATCGGCCTTTCCCGACAAAATCTTTCTTATCCGCCCTGCCCCCGACGGCAAAAAATATCACTGTGCTGGACCGCACGAAAGAACCCGGCGCAATCGGCGAACCGCTGTATCAAGATGTCGTTGCTGTATTACAAAACCTCGGGCTTAATTTATTCGGTGGGCGGTATGGATTGGGTTCAAAGGAATTTAAACCCCGTGATGTAAAGGCCATTGTGGAGAATATGATGCTGGGCACCCTGCGTCATAACTTTACCGTCGGCATCGAAGATGATGTTACAAACTTATCCTTGAAGACTGATCCTGCGTTTCGTATCGAGCCGGTACAGGGCAACCCACGCGCGGCCTTGTTGTATGGTATTGGTTCTGACGGAACGGTCGGCGCTGTAAAAAATATCGTAAAAATTATTGGTGAGAATTCTGACCTGTATCCACAATCTTATGCTGTTTACGATTCCAAGAAATCCGGCGGGCTTACCGCATCGCACTTGCGATTCTGGGGCAGGCCGATCCAAGCGCAATACTTGGTCGAATCGGCGGATTTTATTTCTGTGTCTAGTTTTATGATCGCTCAACGATTTGATATTTTTAGTGCGCTCGCGCCTGGCGGCACCGTGATGATTAACACGTCGCGCGCGCCGGACGATGCATTCGCGAATTTGCCGCGTGATGTGCAAGAGCATCTGATTCGTATGCGTGCGAAAGTATATTTCCTGGATGCCGGTCGCGCCGCGCAAGAGCTGGGGCTGGGTAATCGCATTAATACTTTCGTTATGTTGAACTTTTTCAATTTAACGAAGATTATCGATCCGGCAATTGCAGCGCAGAGCGCAAAAGACGCGATTGAAAAGACTTATAAAAAGAAAGGCGCTGATGTAGTTGCGGCAAACTGGGCGGCGGTTGATCGCGCGGCGGAATTTTTGCATGAATATACTTTGCCATCTTCCCCATCGCAATTTGCGCCGGATTGGACGCCGGCAATGACGGCGGATGCGCCGACCAAAATCGCAGGGGTCTTGGGCGAAATGGCTGCTATGCGCGGCGATGGGCTGCCTGTTTCTGCGTTTGCGGAAAAGGACGAAGATGATTTCGCTTATGGCGAATATCCCGTTGGAACATCGAAATATGAAAAGCGCGCTATATCCGAACGCGTTGCAACGTGCGATTTGGACAAGTGCATACAATGCGGAAAATGTTCGATGCTGTGCCCGCATGCAGTTATAAAAATGAGTGTGTTTAGTTCTGCGGATATTGTAAAGAACAGCGAAAAGGGAATTAATTTTGTTCCGGCCAAGACGCCGGAACTTGGCCCGGATATGCAATTCGCGCTGAATATTTCCCCGGCAGATTGCACAGGATGCCAGGTTTGCACAAAGGTCTGTCCGGTTAATGCATTGAAAATGGTGCCGATTAACGAGGCTATAAACGCCGGAAATCAAAAAGGTTTTGATGCGGCAGCGCAATTGTCTCCTTTTCCGCGCGAAAAATTAAATCTGAATATTCCAAAGCATATCGAATTGTGCGAACATATGTTTGAATTCCCTGGCGCATGTGCTGGATGCGGCGAAACGCCTTATATAAAGCTGATTACGCAATTGTTCGGCGACCGCATGGTTATTGCCAATGCGACCGGATGTTCCAGCATTTACAGCGGAAATCTGCCGACGACCCCGTACGCCAAGAATGCCGCGGGGCGCGGACCGGCTTGGTCGAATTCTTTATTCGAAGATAATGCGGAATATGGTTTGGGAATGCGCCTTGCGCTAAATCAAAAGCAAAATGCTTTGCGCGCATTGTTATTCGAAGTTGATTATCCCGATGTAGAAAAATTATTTACAGAAACCGATATAGAAAAACAACGCGAAAACGAATCGGTTGTTCGTGATTGGCTGCGTAAATCAAAACATCCGCGCGCGGCAGAGGCTCTATCACTGGTGGATGCATTGGTTGAAAAATCATTGTGGATTGTTGGCGGCGATGGGTGGGCTTATGACATCGGATATGGCGGCTTGGATCATATTCTGCACAGCGGTCAGAATGTAAATATCCTTGTTCTTGATACCGAGGGTTATTCGAACACTGGTGGTCAACAGTCCAAGGCTACGCCGTTCGGTGCCAGCATGAAATTCGCAGTTGGTGGTAAGGACCAGCAGAAAAAAGATTTGGGATTAATCGCAATGATGTCGGGTGCTTATGTGGCGCAGATTGCAATGGGCGCGGATCATGTCCAGGCGATTCGCGCGATTCGTGAAGCCGAGGCTTTCCCAGGACCATCGATTATACTAGCGTACAGCCCATGTATATCGCATGGATTCGATATGCAAAATGGGCCGGCGCATCAGCGCGCTTTGGTGGATAGCGGTGCTTGGCCGTTGTACCGCTTTAATCCAGAACTGATAGAGCAGGGCAAGAATCCGCTTATACTCGATAGCGGTGCCGGGACAAGCGTTAGTTTGGAGGAATTTTTAAAGACCGAGGGACGTTTTAACACCGCGCAGGCAATGAACCCAACCCGATTCGCAAGACTTGTGGAACGCGCGGTTTCCAACAATGAATATCGCCGTGAATTGAAAAAACATATCGCTTCGTTCGCGCTGCTGCGCAAGACAGCAAAGGCTTTACAAGGATAGAAAATAAGATGCCAGACAGAATTTATCCAGTAAAAACTAGAAATGGCGAGTACAATTGTTCGGCTTGCAGTTTGTTTAATTGGCCGCTGCTTTGTAAAAAATTGACAGGCAATCAATTTGCATTGCAAGGCTGTGAATTAAATGGAACATACTATTACTGGGATGGATTGGTGCCTTGTACGATTAATAAAGAATTGATATTTTCAATAGATAAATTACATAATATGAAAAGAGAAGAGATAGATCAGTTGCGAATGGAAAAGGCAACGAAGGCATTGCAGGGGTAATGAAATGAAAAAACTTTGGTTATCGCGCAAGGCATATTACGCTTATATCCTGTGGCGATTGGGCCGGCGACAGATTTTACCCAGCTATTTTGTTAATAGAAAGCGAATATGCGAAAAAGGTTCGCCCTTGGTCGATATTTCACATGAGTATTCATTTTCATTTGATGATGGGGTAGCAAAGCGTGGAGGTTTCTGGGTTCGTGCCGAACTGGTGCCGATGCTGCACAGGGCGGCCGCTGCATTGCCAGATGGATATAGGCTGCACTTTTTTTGCGGATGGCGACCGATGGTCGTTCAATGGGCGGCTTGGCTGGATAACCTGGAAAACAAGCGCAAAGAAAATCCGAATTTGTCCGATGAAGAAATAAAACGCATCGCGCGCATGACTTCTGCGGATCCTTCGCGCGGGGACTTTGGTCCGCATCAAACCGGCGGCGCGATCGATTTGACTGTTGTTGATAAAGACGGACAGTTGTTGGATATGAGAACGCCTTTTCTTTATCTTGGACCTGAAAGTCAAACTTTTTATCCGGGTATTACGCCACAGCAGCATGCGAATCAGATGATGTTATATAATGTCATGAGGCTGGCGGGTTTTCAAAATTATCCAGGCGAATGGTGGCATTGGTCTTACGGAGATCGTGCTTGGGCAGTATACCAGCGCCAACGCTGTGCTATTTTCGGAGAGATACATTGCGATGATTATAAAATAACCCCTGAAGAAATTGCCTGCGCAGAACAGCTGGCGAATAATTAGACAAATTTTATCCCTAGCTATTAAAGAAAATAAAATGTAAAATTCCGGTCAAAAGACCGGCTTTTTTTCTTACAAGCGAGAATAAAATGAATGCGAAACTTAATAGTATTCTGGGCGATATGATAATAAAGAATACCGAACTAAAGTCCGGATTCAATTCATCTGCAAAAGAATTCCGGGATCAGCTGAAAGCAAAAGGCATTCGTGTACCATTTAAAATATATTACGAATATAAAATTCCAGAAGGATTAACACCCCAGGAATATGAATTCAAAGTACAAAAAATGCATTTCATACTGTATTTTGATGGAAGTGAGTTAGAACCTTATGGCTTAACACCTGATGAAAAGCAAGAGTTGGTTGATTATATAAAAAGAAGCAAAGCATCTAACGATCTTGCATTTATATTTGAAGAAGACCAAATAAGAAAATTGAATCCGGAATTGAAAAATATAGATTTGGCCTATGGCCCTAATATAGCCAAACGCAGTGCCAGGATACTAAATTTATTAGAAGGCGTAACATATGGTTTTGCGCCCGAAGATATTCAAAATTTTCTTAATAGGCACAATACTGGGGATAAAGAACAATTAATAATGCACGAAAAGGCGGATAACGCAACCTTGGAAAAATTGCTGGGTTTTTCTCCTGGGTATATATTATCGCCAGAACGCATGGCTGTGTTGATAAAAGAGGCCAAAAGATATCGCGTCAGGCAAGAAATCTCAAATATGGCAGTTGACGCGAACTTCGTTGAGATGTAGAATAGGGTCTATGAAGAAAGTATTTATGCTTTTTGCCTTTTGCGCCCTTTGTGCTTGCACCTTTCAGACAAAGCATCGCGGGTATGTATTTCCGGAAGACCTGGATCAGCAGGTTGCCGGTATAAAAACCACTTCTCAATTAGAGGAAAAATTGGGCAGCCCCTTGGCGCGGACCCTTTATGGCCAGCCTGTCTGGATTTACTATGGCACAGATGAAAATTATCGCGGGCCGTTCCCATTAAGCTATGATAATAAGACTGTTTTGCTGGCTTGGGTCGATGGTTCCCGCGTGACGCAGACAAAGATTTTGCGTGATGGGGACTTGCCGAACGTCTCCCCGGCTGGGGGTGAAACCGAGATCCCGGCCGCGATAGAGCTGAACGCGTTTGAAGAGCTGATTAATAATATCGGGCGATTTAGCCCTGCTGGCCTGGGGCAATAAAAATTCTTGCCAATTTCTTGAAATCTGGGCTTTTTTGTGATAAAATTCTCGTACTGGGAGAATGCCAACCAAAGGCTCTGTATTATGGCGTCTAAAAAATTAGAATTCAAGAACGGGCAGTTCGTGGTTTATCCGACCCAAGGCGTCGGCAAAGTTGTTCGTGTTGAAGAACAAAATATCGGCGGGCAAAAAATTACTCTTTTGGTGATTGATTTCGAGCGGAATAAGATGACTTTGCGCGTGCCGGTCGATCGCGCCGAGATTTCGGGGCTGCGTCCGCTGGTAACAAACAAGAAAATGAACGAAGCAATTGAGAGCGCCAAAGGGCGTGCCGGTATAAAGCGCATGATTTGGTCACGCCGCGCCGCGCAATATGAAGAAAATATAAACTCTGGAGATTTAATGAGGCTGGCGGAAGTCGTGCGAGATCTGCAACGCCGCAACGCCACAGATCAGATGACTTTCTCTGCGCGTGGGCTTTATCTGCGTGCGCTGGAACGCATGGCACAAGAATACGCGGTCTTGCATAGGTTGGATTTGGACGAAGCATCCGAAAAGATAGAAGAAATTATAGGCGTGCCAAAGGAAATAGACCTGAATGCGGTCGAAGAAGACGACCCAGAAGAACAGGAAGAAGAAACATAAAACTGCCGCGACTGCGGCAGTTTTTAATGGGATTTATTATACAGGGCTTCGTAAAGCGTGCGCCGATATTTATTATCTTCGCTGTTCAGGCGCCCCATAAAAACCAGTCGGCCGATCCATTGCTCCCGGTGGTGGGTTCTTTCAATAGGTATGCGGTCGTCAAAGCTCATGTGTATAATATGGCCGCTTTTATCTTTAACCGTTGCCCATCCACAAATTAGGCTGTCGATTGGGTCTATGCATCCAGAGATTTTTACCAGTGCCCAGTTTTCCTCTTTGGACTCAAAAAAACCTTCCACCTTTTCTTTTACATTGCCTTCGAAAGTTCCTGGTTTTTGGTCTGGACTGAATATATAACTTTGGAATCCATCGCAGATTGCAGGCCCATAGCCTTTTTTATTCTTTTTATTTTGTTCTGCAGCCCATTCATCATTATTTTTCTTCTTTTGTTTATCAAGGACGTCAAGAGCATCCCCATAGGTCATTATTTCTTCATCATTTGGAAAAATTAGTGTTCCGGAGCTCATTTTGTATAAGTATATAACACTAAATATATTTGTCAATAATTTAATCGGGGCAGCAAAAAATGCCAAAAATGGCGTTGAAATGGGATTTATTATTATGACCGAACAACTTTTTCTTTGGCAGATTTGAGAAGAAATTCGTTCCATGATATTGGTTTAAGTAGTCTCTGTTTATAATTTTGAAAAATGGACATCTGCTTGGCCCAGCTTGACACTATTTTGTGTTGGTCATTATTGCTGACATGGGTTGACACTACATTCGTAATATCAAAGTGTCCCTGGGCTTTCCAATAATTTTGACATGCCTGCAAAAATTGTCCGGCATCCATATTATTATATTCGGTATATTCCGTATCGGTCATTGATATTTTAAAATGACTGCCAATCGGCCACCATGCAGCATCTGGGTTGTCCAGGTCAACCATCGCAAGTTGTGGGCCATGTATCAGCACCACCCACACCTTACATTTAACGCTTACTGTAACAAATTTCATTTTATTTTTATTTATTGACAATTGCACTTATATCATCTTTTTAGTGCATTGCAATAAAAAATCCCGCATTTGCGGGATTTTTAAGAATGGAATCTTTTAAAACGGTATGTCATCGCCGATTTGTGCGATGTTTATTTCTTCGCGCGGAGCGCTGGGCATCGGTTGGGAATAACCGCCCCCCGCTGCGCCATAATCGCCACCTTCCATTGATTTTGCGCCGCCCAAGATTATCAGTTGGCCAGAGAATTGATTCAGAACAACCTCGGTCGTATAAACTTCTTGTCCTTGTTGATTCTGCCATTTGCGGGTTTTCAGTTGGCCTTCGATATAAACCTTGGTCCCTTTTTGCAACATGCGTTCTGCAACTTCGGCCAGGTTAGGGTTGAAAATCACAACGCGGTGCCATTCGGTTTGCTCTTTCTGCTCGCCTGTTTGACGGTCCTTCCAACGCTCGCTGGTGGCCAAAGAAAAGTTAACCACTTTCTGGCCATTACCGGTTGAGCGGACCATCGGATCGCCGCCGATATTGCCGATTAAAATTACTTTATTCATGCTGCCTGCCATCTTTGCTTCCTTTTTTACTTTCAAGGATTAAAGCGGAAAAAAAGTGAGAAATCAAGAATTTTCTACTTTTTCACCGCCCACCAAAGCGCGAATAAATACCCAACGCCGGTCCAGCCCAACACCCAGCTGCTGGTGCGAACTATGAACATATCCACATTGCCTTTTTTGGCTTGGCGCGCCAGGTATGCCGGCGCCATCAGAATTGCCGTAATCAGTAGAATCGCAAAAATATATTTAGCAATTATGATCAATTGTATTTCGCATTCCTTCCCAGTTCTTCTTCTATCCGCAACAGCTGGTTATATTTTGCCATACGGTCGGTGCGGGACATCGAGCCTGTTTTGATTTGTCCCGCATTTGTTGCAACGGCCAGGTCCGCGATGGTTGTATCTTCGGTCTCCCCAGAACGATGCGAAATCACAACGCCATAGCCGGCTTCTTGTGCCATGCGGATTGCAGCAAATGTCTCTGTCAATGTTCCTATTTGATTCGGTTTTATCAAAATCGCGTTCGCAATGCCAGTGTCAATTCCGCGTTTCAACCTTTCTGGATTAGTTACGAATAAGTCATCGCCCACCAGTTGAATTTTCTTGCCCAGGCGCTCTGTTAATTTCTTCCAGCCGTCCCAATCGTCTTCCGCCAGGCCATCTTCAATAGAAATAATTGGATAATCTGAAATCAGCTTTTCATAGAAATCAATCATTTGGCCGCTGGATAATTTCTGCCCTTCGAATTCGTAAACGCCGTTTTTGAAAAATTCGCTGGCTGCGACATCCATTCCGAATGAAACATCTTTGCCTGGTTCGTATCCAGCTGCTTTGACTGCCGCGACAATTATGTCCAAGGCTTCGCGTGTGGTATGCAGGTTCGGTGCAAATCCTCCTTCATCACCGACATTGGTGGAGTATCCCGATTTTTTCAGAATTGCTTTCAAGTTATGAAATATTTCGCTGCCGATTTTTATTGCTTGTGCTTCGCTGGCCGCATTCGGAATTATCATAAATTCTTGCGCATCCAGGCCATTGTCCGCATGTTCGCCGCCGTTGATAATATTCATCATAGGTCTGGGTAATTGAAAATCTTTGGCGGGATATATGCTACGCAGATATTCATAAAGCGGAATTTTTTTCTGTGTGGTGGCTGCGTGCGCGGTGGCAAGCGACACTGCCAGAATAGCATTCGCCCCCAGCTTCGCTTTGTTCGGTGTGCCATCCAATGCAGTCATTTTCTGGTCAATCGCGGATTGCTCGAGCGCATCCATTCCAATCAATTCAGGTGCGATTATTTCATTAATATTCTTTACCGCTTTTAATACGCCTTTGCCCATGTAATCTTTGCCGCCGTCACGCAGCTCCAGCGCTTCATGGCTGCCCGTAGATGCGCCAGATGGGACCGCAGCGCGACCCATTGCGCCACCCGCCAGCGTTACATCGCACTCTACCGTAGGGTTCCCGCGACTGTCCATAATCTGTCTTGCGTGGATTTTTTTTATTTCGAACATTTTCCTTTCCTTCCTTCGTTTTATCTCAATGAGAATGTGAAAAATACATCATCAATGAAAAAGCATAAAGTGCGGTGGCCGCGACAACCAGCCATATACTTATTTCTTCCCTTTTCTTCATATATATCAAAAATGAAGCGATCAATGCAAGCCCGCCGAAGACCAGCAGCGCGATTCCCATCCAACCATGAAAGAAGTCCGCCACGCCTGTACTGAATATTCCAAAGATTGCAAGTACTGCGGGCAGCACGCAGCAAAAAAGATGCGAACCGCATATTGCAAGCAATGAAAATATTGTGGTTTTTCTCATATGAAGCTTGTCGCTTACATCTTAAAGTTTTCGCCCAAATACACTTTTCTTACCATCGGGTCGTTTACTATTTTTTCGGTTGTTCCATGTATCAGGATTTTTCCGTCATGCAAGACATAAGAACGGTCTGTAACGCCCAAAGTTTCACGCACGTTATGGTCGGTGATAATCACACCCAGCCCGCGGTTCTTTAACTGCGACACCAGTGTTCTTATTTCATTCACCGCGATTGGATCGATTCCGGCAAAGGGTTCGTCCAACAAAATAAACTTTGGATCGTTTGCCAGTGCGCGCGCGATTTCCACACGGCGGCGCTCGCCCCCCGACAGCGCGGTCGAAGGTGCTCTGCGCAAATGTTCGATAGAAAACTCGTTAAGCAACTCGTTCAATTTTTTTATGCGCTTGGCTGGATCTGGTTGCACGACTTCCAGTATCGCCATAATATTCTGTTCTACCGACAGGCCATGAAATACGCTATTTTCCTGGGGCAGGTATCCTATGTGTAGTCTTGCGCGCTGAAAGAATGGCAGATGGGTTATGTTCTGGCTGTTTAAAAATATATTTCCAGCGGTTGCTTTGATCTGTCCGGTAATGCAATAGAATGCCGTGGTTTTTCCCGCACCATTCGGCCCCAGCAGTCCTACCGATTCGCCTTGGCAAACCTCCAGAGAAATGTCGCGCAAAACCATCCGCTTACCATAAGATTTGGACAGATGTTCAACTTTTAGTACAGATCGCTTCATAGTTTTATTACCAGTTCATTGGTTAAAATTCTGTCCCCATTGCTGGAGTCCACACGCACATTGCCATTCAAAGTTACATTTCTTTTGGTCTTGTCGTATTTGCCGGATTTTGCCGTTATATTGTCCGTTATTTTTTGACCTTTGTCAATCCGCGATACTTTCGCGCGTATGTTGTTCAAGAACACAATGTCTTCTGCTTCGTATTCCTGACGCGCGCTTTCAGCATGTATCCAAAAAGGATTCCCATCTTTGTCCATGCCTGAAAAGGATGGGTTTTCCATCTTGAACTGATTCTTCATAACATCAGACATATTAATGCCGGAAATAGGCAGCCAGCGTAGATTTTTGCTGATCATGGAACCCGCTATAATAACAGCGATAAGAACCAATCCCCATCCTGCGAATATGAATTGCCATAAACGCTGCATACGCCTATGGCCGCTGGAAATTAAAAAATTACGCGCTGACCTGTCCATCGCCTGCATCCTATTGCAAAAGAGTTTGATTTGCAACCGGTTTTCTGATAAAGTTTGAATGAGAGAAATGAAGAATTCAGTCAGATTTTTGTCTGTGCTTTTAGCATTTGGCGTTTGGGTGTCGTTTACGCCGGCTGATGCCGTTACCATACAAAAGGCGCCAGGCGTTGCTGTGCTGGAACAACAGAAAGGTATCGGCGGACTGATGGCCGGGAACAGCCTGATCCCGACTGCGTTGGGATTGGTCGGAAATGTGATGGCGTTAAGTCAGCAACAGGCTGCATTAAGCGCGGAATGCGAACCGACAGATGCCGAAATAACATTTGTGAAAAACCTGATGCAAGAATGGGCCAGGGCCGGTGGTGCTGCGCCGAATCTTTCCCCGCGGCCAGAATGCAGTAAGAATCAAAGCTATGCATCTAGCATTCGAAATCTTGCCGAAGGAATGTATCCTTGCTGGAACAGTTTCAACGGAACCCAGGATTCATTTCAAATCTATTACAGATATCCTTTCCCGGGCAAGGGTTATAAGTTAAAAGATCCATCTGCGCCAGACAATGATAAAAACCGAATGGCAATGTCCGATATGTACGAAATATTTGCCAAAATAGGATTCGAAGAAGCGGATTATATGCCTAATGAAGTTTCCCAGGCTGCGCGAATTAAAGAAAAATCATTGAACTGTGCCCCTGCAATACTCAGCGCGAAGCAAAAAGAATTATGGGGCAATATGCTGATGACAACTGTCGGCGGTTTGGGACAGAAACAAAATGCAGGCGCGACAATGGGGCAGGTTGCCGGGATTATGTCGCAGCCAGGCGGCGGAAGTCCATTGGGGGCTTTGATGGGCGTTGCGCCGGTATTAACGGGTTCTCTATTTGGTGGTCAGTAGTAAAAACCTCGCCCTGCCATAGGTTTTATCTTTCAAAATTTCTAGATTTTCAGGCAATGACGGCAAGTTGAAATCTTTTTCCATTTCCCAAACTATAATCATACCTGGCTTTGTAACAGTTGCCAATTTTTTTATAAATTGCGCGCCGAATTCAGGATTTGCATACGGCGGATCTATGAAAATAATATCTTTTTTTTCGCCATATTTATGTTTTTCGATTGCTTGAATGGCATCGGTTTTGAAAATAACCGCATTCGCGTTTGGAATACCATCCAAGTTTTTTTGAATTGTTTTTATTGATTCAGGCGAAATGTCTGTAAAAGTTACCTTTGCATTTGGCCATCGGGACAGGCATTCTATACCAAAAGCGCCGCTGCCCGCGAACGCATCCCAGATGGATATATGTGATTTTGGGTCGATAATCGGCGTCAACATATTGAACAATGCGATTCGCGCTTTGTTCTGTGTCGGACGCGCATCGGGGGGGACGCGCAATTTCTTGCCCCGCAATTTTCCCGAAATAATTTGCAAATTCGAATTCATGAATTAAAGTATAGAGCAAATGAAACGATATATCAAAGAAACTTTGAGGCTTGCCAGACGCGCCGCATCACATGAAGATGTGCCCGTTGGTGCCGTGATCGTGCGCGATGGGGAAATAATCGCGCGTGGTGAAAATCAGGTTCAATTAAAGAAAGATATTAATGCGCATGCGGAAATAGTCGCGATTCGCCGTGCCGCAAAAAAATTGGATTCCAAATTTCTTGATGGGTGCGAGATATATGTAAGCTTGGAGCCCTGCGCCATGTGCGCGACCGCGATCTCGTTCGCAAGAATAAAAAAAGTTATCTTTGCCGCAAGGGATGAAAAAGGCGGCGGAATTCTACATAACGCGCGCATTTATGAAACTCAAAAAAATCTATGGAAACCCGCGGTTGTCGAAATGCCTGAATTCGCAGACGAATCATCAAAGATGTTGAAAGATTTTTTTAAGAACAGACGCGGTTAATTTTTTATCAAACTTTTTCCAGTCATTTCTTTCGGCTGTTTTATTCCCAGAATTTTCAGCATTGTTGGCGCGATATCTGCGATGCCGCCGCTCTTCGCCAGCGTTACAGGTGGCAAGTCGCTAACGACAACAAATGGCACTTTATTCGTCGTATGCGCAGTCCATGGCACGTTTAATTTATCATTCCACATTTTTTCCGCATTGCCATGGTCTGCCGTAATCAAGATTGTCCCGCCCATCTTTAATACCGCGGGCACCAATCGCGACAATTGGACATCCAAGACCTCCATCGCGCGAATCGCTGCTTTCAGAACCCCCGTGTGTCCCACAATATCGCCATTGGCATAATTGATTATTATCACATCGAATTTCGACAGTTTTTGTAAGACTTTATCTGTGATTTCATTCGCTGACATTTCGGGTTTCAGATCAAATGTAGGAACATTGGGGCTGGGGATCAGGATTTTTTCCTCATTTGAATAATTCAGCGTTCGTTCCCCGTCAATATAATAAGTCGCATGAGTATATTTTTCGGTTTCGGAAATTCGCAGCTGGGATTTGCCTTTTGCGGCCAGCACATCGCCCAAAGTATTTTTAATTGGGATATCCGGCAGCAGAGCAGGGCAGTAATTATCTGTCTCGCCCCCATATTGCGAAAAACACAGCGCATGCGGCGGCACATAACCCGCCGGGCGCTTTATATTTTTTGTCTTTGGCGCGGCGAGCGCTTGCATAATTTGTCGTGCTCTATCCGCGCGAAAATTAGTAAACAACAATCCGTCGCTGGCGGTTATAATTCCCCCCAGTCCACTTCGAGTACAAATATCCTTCGTGCAGCTTCCATTAATTAATACAGGCTTTATAAACTCATCGGTTTCCCCGCGGGCATACGCTTCGCGCAAAGCTGTTTTTATATCTGGCGCGGAATGTTTCGCGAGCCCCAGCACAACTGCATCAAAGGCATGCTGCGTTCTGTCCCAATTCAAATTTCTATCCATCGCATAGTAACGGCCGATTAATGTTCCGAAAAATAGCTGTCCGCTTTTTATTTCCTTGCTGAATGCGCTATGTAATTTTCGTATGTATTTTTCGGCAGATTTGGGCGGGGTATCACGTCCGTCGCTGATAAAATGCACGCAGATTTTTAATTTGTTCCCCAGTATTATTCGCGCAACCGTGATTGCCTCGTTTATATCCGCATGAACGCCTGCGTCGGACATCAATCCGAAAATATGCACTATTCCATTGTTCTTTTTTACATTACCGACGAACTTGATTAATTCTTTATTTTTCGAAAGTCTGCCCGATTCGCTTTCCTGTTGGAATCTGCGCTGAAATTGATTGACTACACGGCCGCTGCCGATAGTTATATGTCCGACTTCTGAATTTCCCATAGTGCCCGGCGGCAAACCCACTGCTGTACCACTGGCATTTAACCTTGTATTTGGATAATGTTTCAGCAGTTCTTTCCAGAAAGGCATCTTTGCCAGCGCCACCGCATTGTGCTTTTTTTCGGCAGATATTCCGACGCCATCAAGTATGCAAAGGACCAAAGGTTTTTTGTTATTATTCATAAGCTTTATTATATCACAATCCTCTTGCGCGAATTTTATAAATTTTGTATAATTAAAATAATAATTCTAATGGAATGTTTGATATGAAAAAAATCTTGGCTTTAATGGGATTAATTGCGGTGGTTGCATGCTCGTCCACCGGCAGTAATCGCGATAGTAATTATAACCAGTCGACACCGACGGTCGATTATGTAGAACGGCTGGATGTTCGCGCCGCGCCGCATCAAGATTCTTTCTTGACGCAGCTGGCGATGAACTATCGGTCTTTCGCGATCTTTAATGCGCGCCAAAGCGGGCATCCGGACATAGGCGAATTGTTTGCCCAAAAGGCAGTGGCCGCATTCTCTGGCGAAACCCCATTCCCGGAACCAGTGGATAACTGGAAGATAGACGATCAGAATCTCGGGTTTGAATTGCAGAATGCTTGTCAAGAGCTGGTTCGCATGCTGAAGAACGACATGTCGGATTATTGTCCAATAGAAGCGGCCGAAGCCCAGGCGAAATTCGATTGCTGGTTGGTTGCCAGCGCCAGCGGACAATATAACACCGCTAATGAGTGCCGCGCCAGATATATGCGCGCTATGGATGCTTTGCGTCGCGGCGGCCCACAGGGATGCGGGGCACCGAAGCCAGTTGTTGCGCCAAAGCCAATGCCACAGCCTGTACCAGTTCAACCCGCGCCACGGCAAGAAGTTGTCTTTTATCCGGAAACAACGGCAGTGATGCCCGCGCAGATGCGCGCCCGTGAAAGCGTAGTGGTTGTGAATAATGTCAGTCTGGCGGATCACTTGATACGACCGGAACCGGTTCCGGTAACTCCTCCGCTGGTCTTTAATCAGAATATTTATGGCGGTGACAAGACCATAACCAAAACCAAAGAAAAGAATATTTCCAACAGCGGAAATACCATTAATAAAAACGGAGAAGTAGTCGCAGGGTGGGAGCTTGAAGAAGAAACCGTAGCAGCAGAAGAAACCGTGGAGCAACCCGTCAGAGAAACTATCATCCGTGAAACTGTCAACGGGGACTTGGTAACCCGGGAAGAGTTTATAACCATGATGGTAGCTATGCGGGAAGAAATTGCGATGATTAACCGCCGGCTGGATAATATGCCGAAATCGGAAAAGGCTTATCTAAAGGTTCAGCAGATTCCATTAGAGCCAAAGCAGCACATAATGGAAGAAGTCTTCGAAGTACATTTTGACTTTGATAAGTATCAGATAAAACCAGAATACGAAGATGTAATCCGCAAATTGGCACAAGCCGCACAGGATAACCGTAATCTAAAGGTTTCAGTCGTTGGTCATACGGATACGATGGGGACATCGGATTATAATTTTGCGCTGGGCGGACGCAGGGCAAAAACTGTGCGCGACATGCTGGTTCAATACGGCATCCCATCAGAGCAGATTGTCATAGTTTCAGCCGGGAAAAATGACCTGAAGATTCCGACCGGCGACCAAGTTAAAAGCCCCGAAAACCGCCGGGTAAGGGTAGTAAAGGAACAAAGATATATGGAACAGCCCGAAGTGTCGCATATTACGGCGCTGGTTGAAGATGAGTTTGAAGCGAGTGAGTTTGTCGAGGAATAAAATACTTGACAAACGGTAACTTTTGGGTTATAACTGCAACAAATAGGTGAACATTATGAGCAAATTTCAAGAAAAATTAGGTAATGCGATCGTAGCCATTGACATGCTTAAAAAGTATGGGCTGGACGAAACCAGAAAGAAAATCGGCGATCGGCAAAACCAGGATCAGATGTAAAATTCCGCGCCTTGCGCGGTTTTTTATGACGTTAAATAATTGGATATGCTTGACTTTCCCCAATTTTTGCCCTAAAATAGAGTCATCTAACCGGCCCGAATCCGTGCCGGAATTCCCAAGAGGTTTAAAATGCACGTTAATGAATTAAAGGCGAAATCGCCCCAGCAACTATTGAAAATGGCCGAGGAATTGGGTATCGAAAACCCATCCCAGCTGAATGTACAGCAGCTGCGTTTCGCAGTTCTGCGCGTGATTTCTTTGGACAAGAAAACAACCCTGGTCGGAGATGGTGTTCTGGAGCGTATGCAAGATGGATTTGGGTTTCTGCGCGCGCCGGAATCTAATTATCTGGCCGGTCCGGATGATTTATATGTTTCCCCGAATTTAATTAAGAAATACGGTCTGAAGACCGGCGATTATGTCGAAGGAAAAATCGATGCCCCCCAGAACGAATCCGAGCGGTATTTCGCCCTGGAAACCATAGAAAAAGTCAATCGCGCGGATCCTGAACAATTAAAGCATCGCGTATCTTTTGATGATATGACCCCGCTTTATCCTGATGAAATGCTAAAGATGGAGGTCGAAAATGACAAAGACAAGGGCCGGTCGCTGTCCGCGCGCGTAATTGACCTGATCGCGCCGACAGGAAAGGGCCAGCGTTCGTTGATCGTTGCGCCGCCGCGTACCGGGAAAACGGTCATGCTGCAGAATATTGCGAACAGCGTCGCGACTAATTATCCTGATGTTACTCTTATCGTTTTACTGATTGACGAACGTCCAGAAGAAGTTACCGATATGAAGCGCAGTGTAAAGGGCGAAGTTATATCCAGTACTTTCGACGAACCTGCCGCGCGTCATATCCAAGTCGCCGAAATGGTTATAGAAAAGGCAAAACGCTTGGTCGAAGGTGGCAAAGACGTCGTAATTCTGCTTGATTCCATTACTCGTCTGGGTCGTGCGTATAATACGGTTGTGCCGTCGTCGGGTAAAGTCTTGACTGGTGGTGTTGATGCATATGCTCTGCAGCGCCCGAAAAGATTCTTTGGCGCGGCGCGAAATATAGAAGAGGGCGGCAGCCTTACAATTATCGCAACGGCCCTTGTGGATACCGGCAGCAAGATGGACGAAGTTATTTTCGAAGAGTTCAAAGGAACCGGCAACAGCGAAATCATCCTGGATCGTAAGCTTTCGGACAAACGCGTTTACCCTTCTATTGACATTACTCGGTCCGGCACGCGCAAGGAAGACTTGTTGGTCGGCAAGGATATCTTGTCAAAAATGTATATTCTGCGCCGCATCATCAATCCGATGGGAACATTGGAAGCGATGGAGTTCTTGTTGGATAAGCTCCGTACGACAAAAACTAATGGCGATTTCTTCAGTGCAATGAATGCATAACTTGCTCAATCGTCATCCCCGCCCTCGCGGGGATGACGATGTTTAAGATTTAGAATTTTAAAGATATATTATTTATATATGTATATAAATTTCCAATTTTCGCATGACAAATTAAAAATTTATTGAGAATATATGGCAATTATGATAGGATTTTATTCATGGGAATCACAAAAGGAGAGACCATGAAAAAGATTGCATTAACCTCTTTAATTGCCCTGTTCGCAGCAAGCGCCGCGAGCGCGGGCGTATTCGACCCGACCTATCGCGTAAAAGAAGGCGATATATTTGGCGGATTTGGAATAAATTATACCACCGGATTTAATAAAACGGGCTCCAGCATGACGGACTGGACTGCCGGTGACTGGGATGTTGATGATGTTAACCTGGCTTATGGAATTACAGATAAGTTCGCGTTAACACTGGATGTTACCAGGGGCAGCTTGGCATTTAATCCAGTGTCGGGAATTGTAAGCCACGGCTTTGCATATATGGATGTGATGGCCGGTACAACAAATCCAGAGTTGGGAATCAATTGGCGCGCGCTTGGTGGCGAAAGCTTTAACCTGGATGTCATCGCAAAATATGGCTTTGCATGGACGCGTGAAAATATGAGCGGCAACCATACGCGAATCGGCATGAACAACGTCACTGCTGGAGTAAAACTTTCTGGCACAGTGGATAAGTTCCAATGGGGTGCGACAGCATTACTTAACTATATGTGGATACCGGGATGGCTAATGAATGACAATTTGGTCAATTTGTATATGCAGGCCGAAGCGCAATATGCAATCACCGCAAAGTGGGCGGCGCGTGCAGAGTTGAACTATGATATTTACAATCTGACTAAAGAGGCAGGCCCGGATTATTTAATCTTTGACCGTTCGGTGGCGCTGGGCGCGGTATATGCGATTTCCGATACTGCTGCGGTTCAGCCGTATGTATCATATCACTTTGGCACGAAGTCCGATGGCTCTAGCTTTTTCGACCGTTTCTGGCAGATTGGCGCTAAATTCGGCGTGCAGTTCTAATAACTGTGGAAAATAAGCAAAAAATAAAATCCGGCAAGCGCCGGATTTTATTTTTGCCATATTTGTTCTAACTTATTACAAGCTTTTCTAAAAACGTAACTTTGTACTGCGGATAGCGTTTTCCTTATGTCATCAGTGGTTACTGCGGCTCTATAGTTAATTTGCTTTGGCATCACATGGCCCAAGCGGTCTATTATAATTTCATCCCTTTTCAACGGGGACGCGTACTTATAGTATCTGGAAGGAATATTTGGATCATTCAATAATCTGTATAAATCGATCGCGAAGGGAAAATAGACGCAGTTTGTGTAATCAGAAAAATCGAGGTCTAAATCTTTGTATTCATCTACAATTTTATCACTGGCTCTTCCTTTGAAGATTATTCTTTCTTTGATATAGACATTTGTTGGCGGTTCTATGGAAAATGTATAAGCACTGGCGTAATCATCATCCCTTATGGGGGTAAGTATTTGACTGCCACCCCGTCCAGCCATTGGCAAACTGTCGATTTCTTCGAATATCAGGTCTCTTTCTTCCCCGGGCCTGGCACTTTCATCGTCAGTGGCAGTATATAGATTCAAATGTAGATTCGCATCCAAATAGACGAAATGTTTGGAATCCTTGCGGCCGATATCATACATTTTGATTCTCTTTATCTGACAAATTCTTGTTATTGCGATAAATATAGCACTTGAGAGTTATTTGTCAAATATTTGAATATAAAATTCGGGGAAAAGTGATAAAAGAGGCTTGATAATACGACTTTTGCGCTATTCCAGCTGTGATAAGACCGATTCGCCCGCCAGTTTTATTTGATTGAGGTATGTTTCATATATCTGGCAATCCCGCGCAATTTCAGACCTGTACGCGTCCCGCAGGTTTGATGCCATGTAAAAGCAGCCTTTCAGATGTTGCATGCAATAGTCATGCCCTATTACAAAGGCATTTTGTCCCCTCATCGTATTTTCTTCGTCCGGCCAGTCTATATTCAGCGCTTCATTCAGCGATGCCAGGCTGTTATAACCGGTATAATTTCCAAAAGTATCTTGCCAGAACTGTTCCAGTTCTTGATCGGACATACCTGTACCCGGTTTTCCCCCATTTTTAATAATAATCAACCTTTGCAGGATATCTTCGATGACTGGGCGATAAGTAGCTTCGATTTGCGCCAGCTGGGCGCTGCAGAAACAGCGGTTGTATGGCGTATTTTCTCGCTTACAATAGCTGTTCATGCATGTCCTGTAGTCCGCAAGGCATTGTGTGGTCGCAATGGCGTTCCCAGAGATCGTGGCGAGTCCCGGTTCTGTATTATTTCCACGGGAAGGAATTTCACCGCGGGTTGCCCGCGCAACCACTTTTCGTTGTTGTGCGGCTGATGTTGAAACACCACCGGAACTGGTCGCACTACGCGCGACCCCCCCGCGTGGTACAACAACCCTTTGGGATGCCATTCCGCTAGGATTTGCGGCTCTGGCCGTCAAACCATTGTCCCCCAATGTGACTGGATAGGTGCCGGCCGCGGTGACATTGGCATTACGGGGCTGTGTTGCCGCACGTGAATTCCTTGAAACCACCCTCCGCATCTTTGATGCTATGGCGGGGGGGGACGCCTGTGCGGGGCCGCTGGCCTGCACAAACTCTGAAACTGGGGCGTTTCCGGACCCAACCGCCGCGCGTGACCATATTGGAGAGGGATTCGGAGCAAAAGAGGCCGTATCTGGTCGCAGAGTACGTTGCATTTGTGGGGTCATAAAGGATTGCATTATATTGTAGTCTACGGGGGCTACAAAGTCGCTGGGCGCATACATCGGTGCCACAACCGCGCCAGCATTTCCAGTGCATAGAGCAATAATTAAAGAGAAAATCGCGATTTTCTTCATTTACTGTCGCCAATCCAATATTTTTTTATCCATTTTGTTGGACACACATGACGGATGCCGAATTTTGCCGTGTACCCGTTCATTGCTTGCTCGTTATTCGGTCTGCCGTGAAATATTACGATTTTCGCGCCTTTTGGTATTTTCGGGGCGATAAACCAATTCAGCGGAAATGGCAGCAAACTCTTATATTTAAAGCTGGCGCACCAGTTTTCATTAGGCCAGAACTGGAAAATGTCTTTTTTCTGCATCTCGTTGGATAAAAATTGCTGTTCACGCCGAACTTCTTTACGCACGCTATCGAAATTCTTTTCAAAATACTCCAATACATCCTGATGCTGCCCGATTTCAAATCGAACTACGGATGAATTACCTTCTACATCATTGCCTACGCGGTCACGCGCAATAAGGAATTTCCCGGGCACTTTGAATAAATCGTCAATATTGTCGACAATTACGGTGTCCAAGTCCAGAAATAGGGCGGTTCCATGCAAATCTCCAACTCTTCCTGGTAAGAATAGGCCAAGTTTTTTCCAGCCGCGTTCGGGGCATCCTTTTGGGAAATTCACGGTGGGAATGGGAAACGTTTCGATCCCTTTGTCCAGCTTTACCCCATCTAATCCGACGGTATCTTCGGTAAAGCACACAAATCGATGCGGCAAGGTCAGGTTTTTCTGCACCATGTGGTACAGGCGATTAACGTATTCCAAGCTAAATTTCTCGCTGCCGTCTTCACGCCGCCACCATATGCAGATGACGCTCAATTCGGGTTTCTTGTTTTCTTTGGCTTTAACAGGGGCGGTTTTCTTGGGTTTTATCGGCATTTTTCTTCCTTTCTTTGGGTGAATTATAAAGCATTGCGAACAACCATTGCAAGCGGTATAAAATTTAAGTTGAAATCTGAAATCATTGTCGTATAATTAAAGGGTTATGAAAAATTGTTTCGTTTCTTTATCTTTTTTCTTTCACCACGCCTGCGCGGGCGTGACTTTATAGCTATTCCATATTTATATCAATTAACACTTGCCGAAAACGGCATAATCTTGCAATATAAAAAGCAATAAAAGAGGAAAGAAAATGGATCTTAAACCAACAAAACCTTTATCTGGATTTATAGAACTGCTGCCTGTACAGCAGCGGTGCTTTGACGAGTGCGCCCGCCGCATGCAATCCGTGCTGCAAACAGCCGGTTTTGCGCGGCTTGATCTGCCGGTAATCGAACGTGCGGAAGTCCTGACTGACAAAGACAATTGGGATGAAATTGAAACACAAATCTTCCTGTTTCAAAAGGGCGATACCAGGATGGGATTGCGCTATGATGGCACAGTTGGGCTTGCGCGTTATGTCGCGGGACACCTGAATGACTTGGTTTTTCCGTTCAGATCGTACTTATTTGCTAAAAATTATCGCGGGGAACGCCCGCAAAAGGGCCGTTATCGCGAATTTTATCAGCTGGACCTGGATGTTCTTGGCCTTGGTGATTTAAGCCAGAATTATGATGCGGAAATTGTCGCTGTTTTAGCAAATGCTTACGAATCTTGCCGAGAATTTATCGGTGGGACGAATATTCGCGTCGGCAGCCGTAAATTTTGGGATGCCTTTTTTGAATGGCAAGAATTAACCCCGTCAGAGGCACGCACAGCGTTCATTTTGATAGATAAAAAGGATAAACTCGACGATTTTAATGGGGCTTTGCGTGAAGAAATTGGAGATAAAGCAAATGCAATTATAAAAGTATTTTCAGATGGTTATAATGCATTTTTAAAGAAATCTGTCAAGTTAGATTCGGCAATAATCGGGTTGGATGAATTTATGGCACAATTGGCGGCTTTGGGAATAAAAAATGCCAAAATCGACCTGGGGATTATGCGTGGTCATGCATATTATACAGGTCTTGTGTTTGAATTTTTTCTCGATGACTTCCCATCATTGGGCGCAGTGGGTGGCGGTGGCCGATATGAGAATCTGGCTGATAAATTCAGCAAAACGAAGATAGTCGGTGTTGGTGCAGCGGTCGGATTTTCTAGAACAATGGTTGCTTTATTGGAAGATAACGCCATAAATTTGGAAAAATTTGAAAATCCGATCGATGTAGCGGTGCTGGTAATGGGACAAGAACAAACAGCTTATGCCATGGAGATCCTTTCGCAATTGCGGACGGCCGAAATAGTCGCTGTGCCTTATTTAGATGCTGAAAAGAAGTTTAAAAACCAAATGGAGTTTGCAGATAAAATAAAATGCAAATTCAGTATAATAATTGGTGAAGATGAAGTAAAAAATAAAGAATTAACCGTCAAGAATATGGCATCTGGCGAACAGCAAAAAATGGACATTAAAACAGCTATAAAGTATATAAAATGATAGAGCAAAAATTGAAAGATATTAAAAACCGCGCCGCGGAAATTGAAAGCTTGATGAATTCAGGCCAGGTTTCTGGCGCGGAATTAACAAAGCTTTCGAAAGAATACTCGCGGCTGTCTGAAATTCTGCCAATTGTATCCGAATATTTTCAAATTCAGTCTGGAATCGCGGATGCGAATGCCATGATTAGGGAACCGGAATTAAAAATTATGGCAGAGGAACAATTAAGTGAATTCAAAAAGTTATTGCCGGAAGTTGAACAAAAACTTCAAATTGCTTTGTTGCCAAAAGACGATGCTGATGATCATAGTGTAATTGTGGAAATTCGTGCCGGCGTTGGTGGCGAAGAATCCGCATTATTCGCATTCGATTTATTCCAACAATATAAATCTTATGCTTTGCGTCATGGTTGGAAGATAGAAATTATCGAAGAAAACGCAACCAGTTTGCGCGGTTATAAGGAAATAATATTCAAAGTAGACGGGCGGGGTGCCTATGCGCGGTTTAAATTCGAATCCGGAATTCACCGAGTTCAACGCGTTCCAGAAACCGAGGCATCCGGGCGCATCCATACCAGCGCAGCCAGTGTCGCCGTTATGCCCGAAGCCGAGGATATAGATGTTGTTGTAGAAGAAAAAGACTTGCGTATCGATACTTTCAGGGCGCAGGGGGCGGGCGGTCAGCATGTTAACAAGACTGATTCCGCCGTTCGCATTACTCACTTGCCAACTGGCATAGTTGTATCAAGCCAGAACGAGCGTTCGCAGATTCAAAATCGCGCTTATTGCATGGCGATGCTTCGCTCGAAATTATATGAAAAACAAAGAATTGAGCAAGAAAATTCAAGTAATGCTTCAAGAAAATCTATGGTTGGTTCCGGCGACCGTTCCGAGAAAATTCGCACATATAATTTTCCAGAACAAAGGGTTACAGATCATCGCATAAAGCTGACTCTTTATAAACTGGAAGATATTCTGGCGGGTGGCGAAGGATTGGATGAAATGATCGATGCATTAACCGCCGCCGACCATTTGGAACAGCTGGCGAGCCTACGCTGATTGCTCCGCCGGAAGTCCGCTGTGGCCCGGAAAAATAACTCATTTTTATTATTCCTCTTTCAAAGAAAATAGATACGTATTGATTTTGTCAAGATGTTTGTGTTGACAAACAATTTTATTATGTTATATTCACCATGAATAGAAAAAAGAGGAATTAAAAATGTTTAAAAAGAAAGAAAAAGAGTTTGTGCCAAAGAACTTGTCAAGGCCCTTGACCAAAAAACAAAAGAAAAGAGAAGTTTTGAGCATCATTGCTTTGATGGGTTTAAATTTAGCCTTGGTTTTACTCATAATTGATGTCTGTGAATTTGGGGCGTTGGATAAATTGCTTAACAGAAAAGAACTGAAATTCAAAGGGAAACAGCAGCAATTGCGGGATGATTATTGGAACTATATGGATACTATTCCCGAACAAGCGATTCTGGAGGGAGGACATGATTTAAGGCTTGTTGCGAGCGACACTTCTTGGCAAAGGATATTTAATGAGTATTTTGCCGCACATCCGAAAGAAAAGGTTAAGTTTGACAAGGCGAACGAACTTGCGAAAAGGCTTACTATCGAGCAAGACAGCCTGACAGATGCTTGGCATGAAATGCTTTATGACTTCGAAAGCCCGCCTGCGGATTCTGCAGGACAAGCAAAAATAATAGCAGAATTTAGGGCAGCATTTAAAAATAATTACGAAAAGGCAAAAAAGGCTGGGCTGGAATGCGCCTATGATATTTGGCGTGGGGTTGGGAAAGAAGAATTTTATCTTCCAATTTTGCCCCCGCATCTTCAGAAAGAATATGACCGGATAAGTCAAGAAATCCATGATCGCTATGAACGAGACATGGAGATTCGCGCAGAAAAATCAAAAAAACTCTTGGCCGAGCAGGAAAAATATCTGCGTCGATATGCCGATACTATCGGGTATAAGAAATATAAATAAAGTTAAAATTGGGACCAATAGCTTCCCATATATGTTATAAAGAGGTATATTAATGAGTATTTTTAAAAGGCAGAAAAAGCACCCGCTTATTGAAGGAATAGAATCATTTGTTCAGCTAAAACGGGATAATATTGAAGAATTGAGGAAAGATGATGCTTATTTCATGATGGCGAGTCCAGTCGATTATATAAACTCGCCAAGGCATAGCGAGAGGCAAATAGCCATAATCAGAGAATTAGAAGAAGTCGGTCAAATTGTCGAAAAGTTACAGTCAACAGAATTGAAGCTGATGGAATTTGAAAGCAAAAAACAACAATTCCTGGCCGGTGCCGGTACAAAAATGTTGGAATCATAAATAAAAAAACCCGCATTCGCGGGATTTTTAAATCAGGTCTTTTACATAATTTACTATTTCAATCAGCGGGATAATAAGCAAGAATAATGAGCCATCCAAAATAGTTCTTGTTACCAGGCGCATGTTGATTTCGATTCTTTCCCGCGCCTTCCATTTAGAAAAATTCGGAATCAGCATCGGCACTTGCTTTTTATAGTCAGTGTATTCTTTGCCAAATTTTCCTTCTAAAAATCTTTCTTCATTCAAGATCATAGGATAAAAGCAAGCCAGGAAGAACACGATTATATATAAAAGCAATTCCATACGTCCGGTCAACAGACCAATTCCAATAGCTATCAGGAATGAGAAAAAGTATAACGGATGTCTGACAACGGAATATATTTCAGTTTTTGCAACTTGTTGATCCTTGTGCGATGCGATAGTCAACGAAGAATACATGCGTCCCAGAACGCCCGCGATCAAAAGCAAGCTGCCGAATCCTTCCAGCAGGTCTTTCAGCTGGTAAGAGAATGGTATCAACGGATTTGTGAAAAACCAAAATCCAAGAAATACAAGAGTGTTTACTAATAAAAATGTTTTTCTATGTTTATTAATCCAGCCTTGGGTTGATAAGCGATCAGTTTTGATTTTTTTAGGCATATTGTTTCCCTTTTTTATTTTTCACCTGGGGCGGATTATACAATTTAAATGCTATCCGTCAACAAGAGATTGCATTAGCCAAAAAATAGTATAAAATAAACCCGCAACGACCCCATAGTTCAACAGGATAGAACAAGTTCCTCCTAAGAATTAGGTCCAGGTTCGAGTCCTGGTGGGGTCGCCATAAGTTTCGGCGCAGATATAATTATTCCCTTTTCCACACGTTGTCCGCACGGGGGGCATCAGGTATGGTCGGCACATCCCAATAATGAAGCGCTTTGAATCCGAAATGCTGTTTATGATACACATATGCCCAGTCGTCCATCTTGCGTGCCGCAAATTCCAGCTTTATCGCTTCGTCATTTGTCGCAAGAATTGCCGCGACTATTTGTTGGATTATATTGCGACGCTTGTCGGTGGTATTGTCGCCTGTTTCGACCTGCAGGTACCCCAGCACATCCAGGTGCAGAAATTGGCCGCCAGCAAGAAATGAACGCAAGACCAGCTCATAATCATCCACCACCCACAGATCCGGATTATGGCCTTGGATGCGATTATAAAACTCTTTGTCCCAAACGCGAACATGGTTCGGAATGCCAACTATATGGCGGATGGTTTTAGGATTAAGAGGGACCGCGATGCATTCTTGGTAAGTATGAGCATTGCCGGTCAAAGGATTAATGGCCCGGGTTGTGCGATAACCTCCATAGCCCATGGCAAATCCATTTGGATACGGGCTCATCGCGCTTAATTCTTCCGCGTCCGATACCATCACGCTTGACCAGTTAGAATATATAAAATCAAACCCATCTCCAGCCGCAATTATGTCATCAGTCAGGTTGGGCATCAGCAGGTCATCATGGTCCAATTCTGCCAGATACTTTCCGCGGCACATCGATGCGGCGCGCCATTTTGATTCTCCTATAAACCCAGAATGCTTGCCATAACTGAAATATTTTATCCTGGGGTCGCCCAAAGATGCCAGGTATTTAGAAAGCCGTTCTGCATCCGCATCATTGTTTGAATCATCGACCAGTACCCATTCCCAATTCGGGTTGGTCTGGCTCATGACGGTGCGCGCAGTGCGCTCTATGGATTTTTGCGGGGTATTATACAGCGCGGTGAAATACGAAACTTTGTCATTATTCAAAACCCTGATGTCATATTCCGGGTTCATGGCAGGCATGCTGTAGTCATTGTAATAGTCCAATGCTTCCGGCCTGATTTCGACATTATAATCCGATACTTTTTTAATTACCGAAACGCCCCAGTCCCATGGAAATGTTTTGACAATCAGTTCTTCCTTTGACTGGCGGATCGCCAGCATTACGGTTTTCCAGATTTCTCCGTTATAGAACAATTTTTTCTCAAAATTCTCTATTTGAGTATTTTCATATGAAGGGGGGCAGGCGTCGTGCATTACAATAAATCCACCCTTGTTGATTATTTTCAGCGCATTATTCAGGTCTTTCAGAGACTGTTCATGAGAGTGATCGCCGTCAATAAATATGATATCGAATTTTTCTTTATTTTGGGCAAAGAACTCGTCAGAAGTCATCTGAAAGTCAACGAACTGTTTGAACTCATTTATAGATTCTTTGGAATAGTATTCGCATACTTGGCACGGATCGACGGATACCTTCTTCGGGCACCTTATTTGAATATAATTAATATACGGATTCGATACGCCTATTTCCAAATATGACTTCAGGCTGTTGTCGCATATCAGCTTGTTTATGATGAAGGTTCTGGTAATTGGGTTTATCATGGGCGTATCCGAAATAATTTGCAGCCCAATCATATACCAGCAATTCCGGAATTTCAAGTGCAAAACTACTTCCTCCCCCTTGTATTTTATGCTATAATATTTATCAGATTTATTATGCGAAGGAGAGATGAATTGCGGGGGCTTTGCATTTTTACGCTTTTATTGTTTTCCCCATGTGCTGTTTGGCCATCGCCGCGGTCGGAAAGCCCGGCGTCGCCGCGCGCATCCGATAATTCAGCCTCGGTTTCTTCTCCATTCTCTATTTATTCAGATGCCTATTCCGATGTGATGGTTATTGTGCGCGCGTTGATGCCTGCACGTACCCCTCCGGGTGGAGGAAAGGGGTCATCGCCACGGCTTCAAAACCCAGGCGGACAGGTCGGACAGACTTCATCAGCGTCAGGACAAGATCAGGTAATTCAAACAAAGCTTCAATATATAAACTTTTTGAAGAATTCTTCTATGGGCAGCCAGAACGACTGCGCGGACAAGTATGCTAAATTTAATAATTTCTTCCGCCATGAATCAAGCCTGTCCGGGCAAATTTCTGCCAAAGGGAGCGGGTCGAATTACGGCAGGTTAGATACTATATGCGAATTTCTTGATTACGGCCATTGGTGCTTTGCGCTTGGGTTTGCTTATGCCGTAAGGGATTTCGAAGACAATATACGCGTCAGCAGAGGAAACAAATGTTTCACATATCAGGAATTTTGCGAAAGCAACCGCAAGCTGCTGGATAATTCCAAAATTGACGAGTATCTATCAAGAATCATAGATGAAATAATGTTTTATAATACGAATATAAGAAATACTGATAAAAACACAGTGATGATAGTGACAGAACAAAGAACCGGTCCTTCGGTAACCACCAGCACAAGCTGGAAAGGATATGATACGGACAGCTGGGTTCAGGAACGCATACCGGTGTCGGAAATGACAAGATTATTATGCAAATAACTATTAAATAGCAATCTGTATATCCCCTTTATGTTCATCGTATTTGATGTAGTATTTATACGTTTTTGGGGCGAAATGTATCAGGCAAAAAGTTGGATCTTCGTATCCCGTATAATCAAATTTCTTTATTTCGTCACGCCATAGCTTTTGTTTTATACTTTGGTCTTCTATTAGTTTTACAATGCCGAACAGCCTTATCGACATGCGTGTTTTAGGATTGAAATAGTAAAGGCATACATGCGGGTTATTCAAGATTTGTTCTATCGTATGCCATCTTTTTGATGCAAAGAAGTACAAGTCGTCCAAGGTGTCGATTTCATGATTAAATATATTAACAAAGCTCCGGGTTTCGGGATATTCGCCCAGTCCAAAGGTGCAGAATTGCACGTCTTCACAGCTTTTTATGATATCGATTACAGATTGTTCGGTACTATTGTCCATGATGTTAATTATACCGAAGTTATAAAAAATTAATATGGTTTTATATTCTTATTGCTTTGGGGCGATGGGTCGTTTATCATGTCATTTATGACCCAGAATCTGGAAGTAAATCTTGACAGGCCAATAGTTATGGTAGGCTTGATGGGCGCCGGAAAAACCAGCGTCGGGCGTATGCTTGCGCGTAAGCTGGATATTCCTTTTGTAGATTCCGATAAAGAAATAGAGGCCGCGGCAGGATGCAGCGTCGTCGATATTTTCTCCCTTTACGGGGAAGAAGAATTTCGTCGTGTAG
>Ga0123353_10000334_pt1 | contig 57966 bp, 47 predicted proteins | sample TergutLab28metaG_3_FD_92763 | JGI IMG/M metagenome (GOLD analysis project Ga0123353, IMG submission 92763) | Labiotermes labralis P3 segment gut microbial communities from Petit-Saut dam, French Guiana - Lab288 P3 | ecosystem: Host-associated > Arthropoda: Insects > Digestive system > Gut ... | reverse complement strand
TCATCCGAAACATCATGTCGGTATTGTTCTTTGCTCATAAGCTCAACTCCAAATCAATAACTTTATGAGCTTATATTATCATAAATATATTGCTTTGTCAATCTCATGTCGACACTATCTAAGACCCCCAATACTTTTTTGAGTGTGTTTTTCATGGTTGTGTTTCCCTTTCTTAAATAATCTTTTTTAATTTCTTATTTATAATTAAGTATCCGACTGAGCAGTTACTTAAAAATCGCTGTAGTCGATGAATTTTTTGCTTTTGGTCTGGTTAAAGAAGATGAGCAGCATGGCCGCCGTCATGATCATGATGGCAAAGCCGACGATCATGAAGTCCAGCGTGCCGGCGCCTCCCGCGGCGGGCATCCAAAACGGCGTCATGTTGGGCAGACAGTATTCGACTGAGTTGTCGGGCAATGTCTTGACGATAAAGGCCGGGGGCTTTGGCGAGCCTACGCACTTGATGTCTATCGGGTCGCCGCTCTCCGGCGTGACCGTGATCAGCCACTGTCCCGACGGGCGTCTGTACCCCGGCGGTGCGGCCAGCTCGACTAAGATATACTCTCCCTCTTCGAGATCGCCGAAGTCCGCGATTCCGTCCTCAAGCGTCTTTACATCCGCCGTCAAAGCCGTGACCCAGCAGGCCGATCCGTCGTAGTAGACTTCATCGTGCGTGTGCCCGCTTTCCGCCTCTTCATTCTCATTGCGCTTGTAGAGTCCGAATACGGCTCCTTTCAGGGTTTTAGCGTCGTTGTCCGAGTCTACTTTCGTGAACATGAACGGGGCGGTGGGCTTCGGAGGCGGCTCGCCGGTTTCCTCCCATTTTGCGTAAAGGGTCATGGGCGCTTCGGCGGCGTCGGCCTGGAAATCCCAAGGCTCGGTGCACTGCTCGTCCTTGAACCACCCCTCGAAGGAATGCCCCGGCCATATAGGCTCTGCCGGTTCGGCGACGGGGCTTCCTGTCTCGGGTATATAAGGAACCATCTCGTCGGCAGGGGGTGTGCCGGGCGCTCCATTCAAATCGAAGCGAATCCGGACGTTCCACTTACCGTAGAGAATAGTGTGCGCGCTGTAAAACGGGTCGTTTGCTTCCCACTCTTTATCGCATTCATAGTCAGGCCCCGTGAACCAGCCCAGGAATTCCCATCCGTTCTCTTCCTTGGGATCGCCGTTCGGGAACTCCAGAAGCGCTGTCCCCTCCGCGGTGACATAGCTTCCGAGGGTGTTGTTCGTGTCGTCGTTGACAATGAACGTGACCATGACGTTGCCTTCGCGCGGAACCCATTGGGCGTAGACATGGAGGTTTTCCGTGACCTCCGCTTTGGGGTCGTACACGGCGCCCGAACCGTCGGATTTCATGTTCCAACCGGTAAAATCAAGGGTATCGCTTATGGGATGTCCGGGAGCTTTGTCCAAAAAGGGGATGTAGGCGACCGTGCCGTCGATGGTGGGTACTGTGATGGGGTCCGTGCTGCCGTCCGGCCATGTGCCGTAGGTGGGATAAAAGGTTACCGTATACTGTATGTTCGGTTTCCAGACGGCGTAGAGCGTGACCTCTTCGCCGAAGATTACCGGACGGGGATCGTAAAAATCAACCTGCCTGTCGGGACCGTCGTCATAGCTCCAGCCTTGGAAGATGTAAAGGTCGTCGCCTGTTACCGGGTCTGTCCATCTGGGCGGGGCTTTGCTGACGTATTCCGTACCGTTTACATAACCGTTGTCGGTAATAATGGAGATGTAGTCCTCTCCCAGATCGCCGTTGAATTCTCCGCCCATAGCGTCAAAGTTGACAAAGAAAGGAGGAGTCGGAATGCGCCGCCATATCGCGTAAAGCTTTGTGTATCCTGAGACCGTGACGCCCTGAATAAGGTCCGGGGGAGTTTCCTCGAGCAGATGGAATCGGATTTCGCCGCCCTCGGAAATAATGTCGCCGATGCCTGCGGGGGAAACGGCGTAGCCGAAGCCGTAGGGATCGGTGTTCCACTCCACGAATTCGTAGCCCTCAAGCTCCGGGGGAGCGGGAAACTGGGGATAGAGCAGGTTATTGTTGACGCTGGGGCATAACCGTATATCAAAGGTTCCGCCGGGATTGTCCCGCAGCGGATCGCGGTTCAAGTCGATGTCGTTGGGGAAAAACTGAAGCGCGTAGTTAGCCGGTTCCCATATCGCGTAGACGGTCATGTCGGTTTTGTTCAGCGCGGGGAGCGGCGTGTTCGTGCCGTATACGTCCAAATAGCGCGTGGCTGAACCATTGACCGGCGCATTGGGGTTCGTATCCCATCCCCGGAAAACATATCCCTGACGTGTCGGCGGCACAGGTATGTACGCAGGCGTGCCGCTATTATTGGTATACACGTCGTAAAGGTGCGTGCCGTAGGGCGGGGGAGTCGAATCGGCCGGATATATGTTATCGTAGAAGATATACTTCGGGGGAATCTGATTAACGTTGGTTGAAATATCCAGCCACAGGGCGTATACCGTATACTCCTCTTCGCCGCTGTGGGGCTGGTACACCTTGGTGAGGTTCGTGACCTCATCAGTCCAGTTAAAGAAGTTGATGTCACCGCCCGCCGCGCTTCCCGTGGTAAGGCGCAGGACGTTATTCGCGCCGGGGACATTGTATTCCCTGAGATCCGTCACCCATCCGCCGAATATGCGCTGCGTGTTGTTGGGAAGGGCTCCGGCCGGGGGATTCGTGGGATCGGGGGGCATGTCCTTGACGATACCGTCCTCTGACATTCTGTCCTGATAGGTGATCGGCGGGCTGCCGTTCCAGTAGCCGCCGGTCGGATCAAAATGCACAATATCTTCGTCGAGAGTCTCGGACAATTGAGGCACCCATATGGCGTAAACGGTCTTGTTCTCGGTGATGATCGTGCCCGGCAGGAATTCATGGGCAAGGGCTTCGGTGTCGTCGGGATCGGTGCTCCATCCTACGAATTTCCATCCGCCGCGCCTTAGTGGGTTCTGCGTGGGGAACTGTGTGCTGGGAATGGGGTCGCCGTCCTTGACGGAGGCTTTATTCGGGGAAGCGTCAAAGTCGCCGCCGTTTTTATCAAAGGTAACGGTGAAATATTCCGTTCCGTCGGTGGATATGGGGGGAGGGAAGTACCAGTCGCCGCCGCCGATGCCGTCCATGCCGTTGATGTCCGCGTTGAGGGAGTTGTCCTGTGTGGCGGTACCGACGACATAGGAGAACGCGGTTGCCGGCGTCATCTCAAGTCCCAGGGGCGCGAGGGCTTTGTTGATGTCCGCGAGAGTGAACTTGAAAGTGATAAAGTAGTCGGGATCATTATGGAAGCCGGGGAATCCGTCGTCATACTCGACTTGGAGGAACGAATAATTTTCTCCCGCTCTGGGCTGGAAGGTCGCGACAGGTTTCGTGACGCCCGTATTGCCGGGACCTGTATTCGGAAGCGCCGGGTCGGCCAGATAAATTCCGACGCGGCCGTTATTGCCGGTGGGATTGTACACGCCCAGAAAGAAATCTATCTTACCGTCAAGGTTAATATCAAGGCCCATGAAAGCGAAGTTCTTGAATTCGGGGTTTTCCGGCGTTTTGTCGCAATTGGTAACGCGTATTCGCAGGGCCAGCTCGCTGCCGTCGTCGCTGAACTGGATGTAGGCGGAAGGATATGTTTCGTCGCCGACGATATCCTGCGAAACACTGGTGCCGCCGGTCTGCTGGTCGGTGTTCGGATCGGAATACGGATCGACGATCCTCCACGGCGGCGTGTCGGAGCGCGGATCGTTTAAGTCGATCGAGCCGCCGACCGCGTTTGCGGGCGATATGAGCATGAGGGCCAGTGTGCCTAAAACAACGCTCAATGTCAGCAAAAAGCATAAGAACCTTATTTTTTTATGTTTATTTAGAATTTTCGGATGTTTCTTTTTCATTTTCCCCCTCCATCCTGATTCGGTTGTTATGAGCTAAGGCTGTCCGGATCCTTTAACAGATCCATCAGCGTAAACGTGGATAACCTTACCTTCACTTCCTCCTCAGCGGACGAAAGCAGCTTGGCGAAATTGTTCAGGGTCGTCGTCGCCGCCCTGTTGGCGCATGCCGAGTCGCTGATGCAAAAAGCGTCCTTGAAAGCGGAGAGGATATCCTGGATCGTGATTTCTTCCGGGGATTTCGCGAGGATGTATCCGCCGAAAGGCCCCGAAACCGTATTTACGAATCCGGCGCTCTTTAATTTCCGGCCGGCGGTAAAAATGCTTTGCTGCGGGAAGTTTATCATTTTCTCCAGCTCGCGTGAGGATACCACTCTGTTTTCGCCGGTCAGATACGCCATGATAAGCAGGGCGCAGTCAGTAACATATTGCAGTTTCATTTTTTTTATGTTCCATCCTTTTAAAGTTTTTGCGAATCAAATACCTCCGTGGGGAATTTGATTTATTTTTTTTATTGCAACCGCATTATGTATTGATAAAATAATGCATTAGTCATTGTGGGTTTACCACAACAATACAGCGGTAAAAAAGATTCGTCTCCCTGACGACTATCGACATAATAACACATCTTTTTGCTTTTGTCAACACTTTTCACAAAAATATTTAACAAATTTTATTACAATTCACCAAAAACATTTTCGAAATCGTGTAACAAACAGGGAAAACCACAATTTATAGTATGTATCGAACAAAAACAACAATATCTGTTGTGGTCTTGATATATAGCATTATAATCAAAAAAATCTAAAAATTTTATAACATTTGACCAAAAACACGCAATTGCGCGCTTTGACGGCAAAAAATTCACCCGGCATCGTTATGATGCCGGGCGCTGACTATAGCCTATTTTTTTTAGCTTCTTGGAATAACGGGCAGCGTACTGACAACGTCATGATTTTGGTTCGTGAACCACGCGCCGATTGACTCCGTCCCGATGTCCACGGCCGTCGCGGTAAAAATATCGTTTGAGTCCAAATCGTGCGACGGCTTTGAGCCTATGATCACGGGATAATTCGCGGGCGCGCCGTTATTTCTTATAAACTCGCTTGGCGCGTAGTATTGCGTGCTGTGCCAATGCCCGTGCAGAGCAAGATCCAGCCCCATCTGATTCGCCTGATCCATCCATGCGGGTTCGTCGCCCGCGGGAATATGGCTGACGAGCAGGCGGTATTCCACGCCCTCCGCGCCATATTCCCGGTCCGCGTTCGCGATCACACGGTCAAAGAAAGCTGTTTGCCGTTCGCGGTACCGTGCGAAGTCAACAAGCCCGGCATATTCCACGTGGCCGTCGTTCTTATCCTCACCGTAGTCGTACACCGCGATCCACAGGGGACCGATCCGCGTGGTGAAATACCACCTGTCCTCGCCGGGACAGCCCGCGTAGCGGTGGAAGCCGACTGAGGCGGGGCCGCGCGTCTCGTGATTCCCGCGGGCGTAGAGCACCGGGCGTTCACCCTGCGCGATAGCCCACGCCAGCCTCATAATGTCGGTTCTCATGCCCGGGACAAGCAGATCGCTGGCGATATCCCCGTTGAGGATCAGCAGATCAAGCTTATCGCCCCAGTAGCCCGCCGTTTCCGCGCCGGGACTCATGATTGAGTGCGTGTCGGAGATGTTGTAGATCTGCAAGCCGTCACTAAAGTCTATGGGGCGGAAGCTGTACGTTTTCGCGTTGTGATTGCCCTTTTCCGTGGCGATAACGTCGCGCATGACATGCTGCCAGCTGATCTCATACCTGCCCGCGTCGTCGAGTCTGTCCACGGGTACGCTGACCTTGTGGATGTTCTGATCCCAGACAAGGCTGCCCGCCAGGCTGTCCGTGAATCTTTCGCCATCGACGGTAACCCAGGCGGCGGAGGGGTACTTTGTTTCCCAGACGATTTGATATTCGTTCTCGGAAACGAACACCGTGGGCTCGACCGTCAGCGGATTCGGAAGAAGCCCCCAGCCCACAAAGACCGAGCCGAACATAATCAGCAACGAGTTGAAGAACGCGAGGATAAGCTGCCCGAGGGATTTCGGGGTGAACATGGAGATATAAGACGGGATCATGCGGATGTAGTCCATTGATACTGCACTCCTTTTGACTATATATTTTTGATGCTGGATTTTAGACGTTAGACGCGGTTAACTACACATTTAATTATGAGCTATTTGTGGATAAAAATCAAGATATTTTTTCAGTATATATGTTGCATTTTACAGTGATTCATTATATCATATGTAATATACACGAATCATCGGTTAAGTAACCGCATCTGAAATCTAATATCTAAAGTCTAACATCTAATTTGGGAGGATCGTTTTTATGAAGCTCACCGGCGGTGAAATCGTCTTAAAGCAGTTGATCAGCGAGGGCGTACCCTACATCATCGGCATTCCCGGCCACGGCGTACTGGGTCTGTTCGACGCCATCCGCAAGGAAGAAGCGGCGGGCAATATCAAGTATATCCAGGTGAAGCATGAGCAGGCGGCCGCCGCGATCGCCGACGGCTATTACAGAGTCAGGGGGGAGCCGCTGGCGGTATTCGCGTCCATCGGGCCGGGGACGCTTAACGTCAGTATCGGGCTGGGTACGTCCTACGCGGATTCCACGGCGTTTCTGGCGCTTTTCGGCGACACGCATGTGCGCATGAAAGGCGTGGGCGTGCTTCAGGAGCTGGAGCGATATCAGGACAGCAACATTATAAGGAGTCTCGAGCCGCTGGCAAAACGCGCGTGGCGGGCCGAATCTGCCAAGCAGCTGCCTCGGATCGTGCGCCGCGCGTTCCGCCAGATGACGGAGGGCCGCCCCGGTCCCTGCGCGGTCACGCTGCCGATGGATGTACAGGCAGAGTTCTGCGAAAGCGGACTCGCGGACGTATCTGTGGATAACGCGTCCGGGGAGAAAGCGCGGTCGATTCCCTGCGCGGACAAGGCGTCTATCGAAAAGGCTGTCGCTCTGATGAAAACCGCGAAACGCCCCGTGATCTTGGCGGGCGGCGGCGCATTTTATTCAAAGGCGGGTGAGTTGATCACGGAGCTTGCGGAGAAATGGGGCGCGGCGATCATCACAACCCTCGCGGCTAAGGGAACCGTTTCAGAAGCGCACCCGCAATACTGCTTCCACACAGGCTCGAAAGGTACGCCCGTCGGCCTTGGGATTTCCCGTAACGCCGACGTCGTGCTCGCGCTGGGGACGAGGTTCGCGGACGAGACCACATGCTCCTACCGCAAGGGAATCGCGTTTAATTTTCCCGACACGAAGCTCATACATATCGACATCGACCGGTCGGAGATCGGCAAGAATTACGCGGCGGACGTGGGTATCGCCGCCGACGTAAAGGACAGCATAACGCAGCTCCTCAGCGCGGATACCGATTTTGAGATAAACACGGCGTATCTCAGAGAGATCAAGGCTTTGTGCGAAAAATGGTTCGATGACCTGAAAGAGATCAGGTCGCGGCGGACGGATAGCATCACGATATCGCAGCTTGTCGGCCTGCTGAACGAAGCTCTGCCCGAGGACACGATCATCGCGACGTCCTCCGGCAACACGCAGGCGCAGCTGTTTCAGGAGTACCGCTACAAAAAGCCGTACTGTAACCTGACGACCGGCGGTTTTTCAACGATGGGCTGGGCAGTCCCGGCGGCGATAGGCGCGAAATTGGCGGCTCCAGACAGGCCCGTGCTGGCGTTTTTGGGCGACGGCGACTTCATGATGACCATGCAGGAGCTGTCCACGATAGCCCAGTACGATATTCCCGTTGTGATCCTCATGGCCGACAACAGCGGCTGGATGGCCATCAAGGACCTGCAGACCGACGCGCTCGGAACCGACGCCGTTTTCGGCAACGATTTTACCCGCGCGGGAGAGCGGTACAGCCCGGACTTCGCGGCGATAGCAGAGTCTTTCGGCGTCAGGGCGTATAAAGAAGATACGCCCGACGGGATCAAAAAGGCGCTTTGTGAAGCGATAAGCTCGAATAAACCCGCGTTTATTTGCGTCGACGTCTGCCGTGAGCACCCGGATTCGGGCGGGAAGGCTTTCGGCTGGTGGGATGTTCCAATCCCGGCGTATATGGAAGAGAAGCGGAAAGTTTACGAGGCGCAGATTCTTGAAGAGTCTGTTTGAAGATCCTGTTAAGGAGGGAAAATAAAATGCCAAAAATGAAATTCGTAATCGTCGGCTGCGGACGCATAGCCACCCTGCACGCCATAGGCTACCGCGACAACCCCGACGCCGAGCTGTGGGGCGTATGCGACACTAATATGTCCGCCGCGAAAAAATTTGCCGCCGAGCACGCGGTTCCGAAGATATACGAAGCCTACGACGATGTGCTCGCCGACAAAGATGTTTGCGCGGTGGAACTGCTTTTGCCCCATCATCTGCACTGCGAGTATGCCGTCAGGGCGTGCAGAGCAAAAAAGCATGTGTCCGTGCAAAAGCCGATGGCCATGAATCTTGCGCAGTGTGACGAAATGATCAGCGCGGCGAGGGAAAACGGCGTTTTGCTCAAGGTGTTTGAGAACTTCGTATTTTACCCGCCGTACAGGCTCGCTAAACAGCTTTTGGACGCGGGCGAGATCGGTACGCCGCAGGGCATACGCCTGAAAATGAACAACGCGGGGCTCGCGTCGAACAATCTGCCGATCGACAAAAAGGTCAGGCGCGGCGATGTTCCGGCAGGGGAGGATGTCAAAAGAACCGGCTGGGAGGTCGATCCGAAGTCCTGGCTGTGGCGGTTTAACGAGACGCTTTCCGGCGGTGGCCCCACCGTGTTTGACGACGGGTATCACAAGTTCTCGGTCATCATGTATTTGCTCGGCGACGTTGAAAAGGTATTCGCGTGGATTGGCCGAACGCAGATTATCCCCGGAGTATACAACGACTGTCCCGCCGCCATTATGTGGAAGCACAGGGATAAACAGCTTTTCGGCGTGTGGGATGTCGTCAGCTCGGACGAGATGTTCGTGCAAAGCAAATATTACACCTGCGACGAGCGCGTGGAAATAACCGGCTCGCGCGGGGTGATCTGGGTCACGCGGTGCACGGGCGAAATGTTGCCCGAAGCCGCGCCGGTGCTCATGTACCGCGACGGCAAGCTCACGGAGTATTGGGACGTGAAGCACGACTGGGCGGATTCTTTCGAGGCGTCCACCCGGGATTTCGTGGACGCCGTAAAGAATAACCGCGAGCCTGTGCTTTCAGGCGAGCGCGGCCGCGAGGTGCTGAAGTTCGCGTTGGCGGCGGTGGACTCGTCGGCAAAGAATCAGGAGATTTACCTTGACAGCTACGAGGACAAGCCGGTTATGGAACGGCAGGGACTGATAGGCTCATTGCTGCGAAAGAACAAAAATTAGGAGGAAACACCATGCGAATAGCAGTCACAAGCGAAGTCTCCGCCCGCGACAAAAACGGTATGATCCTCGACGCCCTCAAATCCACGGGCGCGGAAATCTTCAATATCGGCATGAGCGAAAACGGCTCCGAGCCTGAGTTGACATACATCCACACCGGGCTTATCGCGGCTTTGGCGCTGTCTGCGGGCGCAGCCGATTTCGTTGTCGGCGGCTGCGGCACAGGGCAGGGCTTTTTACTCAGCGCCATGCAGTACCCCGGCGTGTTTTGCGGGCTGATCACAAGCCCGCTGGATGCTTGGCTGTTTTCGCAGATCAACGCCGGCAACTGCGTCTCGCTCGCCCTCAACAAGGGCTTTGGCTGGGCGGGCGACATCAATCTGCGTTACATTTTCGACAAGTTGTTCTGTGACAAAGCGGGGCAGGGCTACCCGTTGCACCGAAGCGAAAGTCAGCGGGCAAGCCGGGACGCGCTCACGGAAATCAGCGCCGTTTCGCACCGGGACATGTCTGAAATCTTTCGTTCACTGGACGCGGACATACTGGCCCGCGTGCGGAATCACCGCCCGTTCATCGAATTCATGGAGCGGTACGCGGCGGACAGCGAATTAAAAAGTATGATTTTATCAAAATAAATTTGGAGGAACGCAATTTGAACACACAAATTCTCACCGAGGCCCTTCGCGATCTGATCCCGGAAGAACTGGACTGGCGCTTTGCCCTATACTCCACCCACAAGAGCAGGGACGGCATTGAGCTTGACTGGTATCTCTGTAAAATGAAAGACGTGGCCGACTGGGCGGATACGGTCAGAACCGCGTTTTTGGAAAAGACGCTCGTGGACAAGGCTGTGGCGGCGTACTCGCCGTTTTTGTCGGACAAGGAACATATCGCGGCCATTGAAAAGGAGAGCGACCTGATCAAGGAGCAAATCGGCGCGGTCCTTGAGAATATCCGGGGCGGGCTTCCCTATGCGCCCGAGGACTTTATATCCGGCGCGATCCCAAAGCCCACCGGGTTCGCTTTTTACGGCGAGCGTAAGGACGAAGAGGGAAAAATCGCGGAGCAGGCGCTGTTCATGCGGCGCGGAAGCCCGTTCCTCATGGGGCAGAGGGTCCGCCTTTGTACGACTAAGGCGGACGAGGTAGTGCGCAGCCAAACGCCCGTTTTGAAGTTCACGGCCGCGGCGGATTTCCTGTTCATAGGCGATGTGTGTTACTTCAACTCCGCTTCCATTGAGAAAGACTTCGAGCTTGAGAACCGTCACCTCGCCATCGCCATGAAGCGCATGGCCCTCATCGCCGACGCGGATATCGTCGGAGATTATGAGAGCCTGGAGGAGGCGGCCATGTCGGCGAAAAACGCGCGTAAATTCATCGACTTTGATCAGAAGATCCTTGAGCATATAGGGCGCATGAACGTCGGCGCGCGTGAGGAATGGCTGTCCACATACGGCGTAACGGTTGACAAAAACGGCCGTATGGACACGACCGGCGCGGATCAATGCGAGCTGGTGATTGACCTGCTGTGCTGCCGCAGCTGCCTTGACCCGCTGGGGCGGCTGTCTACGGGGAGCAATATTACGCCGAGAGAATAAAAAACTATGCCAATGTATTGACTTTGATTTCCCAACCCCTCCGGTACTGCGTGCGGGGAGGCTTGGATCGTAGCTGCAACCACAAGCCGCCCCTGCAAGGGGAGGTGGCGCGAATGCGCCGGAGGGGTATAAAAACCCAATATATTGAACTCTTGTATCAATACAAATGTCTAAAATAGCAAAAGAAATAATCGCCCAACTTATAATAAGGCGATTATTTCTTTATTTATTAAATTCAGGTTAGAATCCCGAGCTTTGATTCTTCCACGAGATCCCCAGCATCCGCAGAAATCCGCGAATCCATTCCCACAGCCGCGTGAAGAACGTCACAATCTGATTTTCTTTCGCCGCCGTGAGATTTTGAGGCTCTGACCACCACTCAAATTCAGTATCTCCCGCCGAAAAACGGTATGATTTGCCGGGAGTCAGGTTCGTGATTTTGGCGGTGTGCTTCGCGGCGCGTATCGTATATCCCATGAGCTGCATGATCGCGAGGTCGATCGTTTCCACAGTGACGTCCGCGAATTCGGTGGTCAGCGCGATTTCGGCCTCTGCCGCGGGAACGCCCATGCTGTCGGTCAGCTTAAGTCCCGGCGAGGTCAGGCTTGCCTTGGTGTACCAGACGATTTCCGCGCTTTTCTGATCGCCGCTTACGGTGAAGCTCAGATCAAACGGCAGGCGGAAAGTGCGCGGGCCTGCAGGCGTTTGGAGGTTGTTGGGATCGTACACAACGATGCCGTTGCCGCTGCCCGTGGGCGACTGGCTCGTGATAATTTTGCTCGCAAGCTCATAAAGCGAATTGTTGATCGTATCGCGCGTCCCCGGGATCAGCGCCAAAAGCGGCATGGTGATAAGCGGGCTGCCTATGCTGTTCAGCGCCTTTGCGAGCGCGCTGTTGACCGGGACGCAGTCCGAAATCAGGGGGATCAGGTCCGCGCCCAGCACGTCAAATATCTTGGGCAGGGCGTAGTTGAGCAGCTGGTCGAGCAACTCGCCGTTTTGCAGGCGGCCCAGCACGTCCATCATAAAGGGATCGTCCTGGGGGTCGTGATTTTTCCAAAACATATATACGATGGCGGCTGTAGCCATATCCGAGACCGTGCCGGGCTTAGTCGCGTCGCCGAAGCCCAGATCAAGGAAACGGTTGCAGGGCAGCTTCGACACGGGCAACGCCAGCGCGTCGTCCAAAAGATCGTTAAGTACGCCGATAATTTTGTCGGGATCGTTGATCAGCCGCTCGTCAAGGTACTCAAATAACGCGTTTACAGGGCCCAAATCGACCTGGTTTTTCACCATCGCGGTTATGCCGCCGGAATCCCTGAGCTTTTCAAGCTGCTCGCCCAACGTGCGCCTTAAGTTTTCCTTGGCGAACCCGTTCAGGCCATTGCCGTTGTAGCCGAAAGTCAGCTCCAGAGCGGTGGGGCGGTAGGGTCTGGGGTAGGTTATCCCGTTGGCCGTGATTTCTAAAACCTCGTCGGGGGCGTAGGAGCGCACGTCAGCCTCTATGCGCCCGTTCAGCGAACTGAAAGTGACGACGCGGTAATCGCCGGGGAAAGTAAACAGCCCGGGCACGATGATATCGTAGAGGACCTCGCCGCTGTCGGAATACCAGGGGCTTATCTCGCTCATGTGCAGATGCCCGGAAAAATAGAAGTGCATACCCGCGTCAGCGAAAGACTCGCTAATCTCGCGCATGTTCTCGATGCCCTGGTTCTGCATGATCCTCAGCTGGCCGTTGAGCTGCTCGTTGAGGTTGTGATGCCCCATACCGACGACGGTTTTGCCTGCCGCGACGGCTTCCTCGCACTGGCCGATTATCCAGGCCTGCAACTCGGGCGTGATCTTTCTTCTGAATGTGTCAATGGCGATAAGGCGGTAGCCGTCGCCGATATCCGCGGCGTAGCTGAGCATACCGGCTTTATCTTCCCCGGTTGGGTTGAAACGCTCGAAAGCCAGGTCATAGCCCAGATCTTCGTAAAACGCGAGGAAATCCTCCTCCGTGGTTTTACGCGCGCTTTCCTTTACGCCATTGGCAAAGGTGGCCGCGCCGCTGTCGATGTCGTGGTTGCCCGGCACGACGGCTATGTCTATGCCGGTATCCGTCTCAAACTGCTTGAGTATCTCGGCAAGCTCCGCGTGGCCGTCATACTCCCCGTAACGAGTCAAGTCGCCGGAGATAAGCAGATAGTCCAGATCATCCGCACGTTCGGCGATAGCCGCCAGCGCGGAACGCAGCAGTCCCGGCGTCTGCTCTATCGGGTGGCCGACGGCGTTGCCCTGCATAAAGACCTCGCCGTAGCCGCCCGCCATATCTTCGCGAAAGTAGTGGATGTCGGAAAGCAACGCGACGCGCAGGATGTTCGGGCTTTCCGCCGTGGCCGGGGCGGGCAGAAGCGGCAGCAAAAACAAGACGGCTAACGCAAGCGCGAGAATTTTTTTCACGGGTGATTTTTTCATGGACGAACCATCCTTCCCTCTTTTCGATGGACATATGAATATATTGTAATACAGTTTCAGGAAAAGTGCAAGAGAAACAGAAAAATTTTTTAGAAAAACTGTACCCCGTCCGCAAACTCCGTATCGTTCATAAACCTCGCGCAAATCGCGGAGCCCTCACGGTGGGCTAACTTTACGCCGATTCTGTGCTCCCGCGCATGGTCAAAGCTTTCGGGCAGCCCGGCCGTGTAAGTCACCGCTTGCATGGATCCCAACGCGTATTTATCGTAGCTGTCCACGATATATTCTTCGCCGTCAATAACGACGCTGAGGGCGTTGAAATTCAGCGGCGCGGCAAAGCCGTTGTTTTGGACGGTGAAGCGCAGGCTCCGCGACTCCGTGTCCAGCTCAAACGAGGTTACGCTCAACAGATATCCAAGGTGATACGCGATGTACTCAAACACGGAAACGCATCCGCTTTCACCCAACAGGACGGGATGATACGGCAGTCCGGCTTCGTCAAGCTGCGCGGCGGTGATATATTCGTCCCTCCAGCGGGCCATGGAGTACACATGCTCCGGCCCCGCTTCGCGGTAGTTGTGCTCCAGCGAAAGTGTGGTAAGGGAATATTGCTTAAACTGCTGAAAGATTGGCAGCGCGTCCATGCTATCAAGGGGATGTCCGTCCGCGCGGTCATAATATGTCGCGCAGCCCCAGGGAAGCTCGGCGTCATTGATCGTGCGTTTGAAACGCTCCTCAAGCGCTTTTGCCTTTCTGTCGTTTCCGTCCGTAAAAAAGCTCCACGCGCCGTTCATTTCGCCGATGATATAGTCGTCGTGCATGCCCAGCCTGTCCCTGAATTCCCTCGAAACGGTATTGTACAGGTCGATTGTGCGCACCTGCACAAAGATGTCCTCCGGGGTGATACGGCACAAAAGATCGAACGCGTCGCCGATATATTTTTGCTTGAAATTGACAGAGCTGTGCCCCTCGCCCCAATAGCCCACAAGACCCGCCTGCATCACGAACAGCGAGTCCTCCAAAAGCTGCCCGTTCGCGCGGAACCACTCGCCCAGCTGATTCAGGTGTTCCTTCATGCGCGGCCAGTCGGGATCGGGGCAGGACTCGTTTTGATACGCGAAGCGCAGCAGGGCGCGGACGCCGTTGTCACGGCAAAGCTCCAGCATACGCTCCAGCTGCGCGAAAGCGGTTTCATCAAGCGGCCTGTCGTTGTACCGGGTGAGGTATACATAAAGCTGCACAACGGTCGGGCTTTCTTCCTCGTATTTTTCAATGAACCCAAGCAGCTTTTCATAAGGATCCTGCCTGTTTTCCGGGTAGCTTTCCGGCGGCTCGCCCAGGGTGATATAGGTTTCCATGCGCAATCCGCGGTCGGGATTCCTCAGTAAAGGCCGCGCGTTTTCAGGCGCGAGACAGGGCAGCGCGAACGCCGTGACGACATTCGCAGTTTCTGACGTGGAGGTCAATGCAGGCAGCTCCTTTCCTGTTAAAGCCCGGGTTTGCGGGACGTTCGTATGGCTGAAACAGAAAAACGCGGCGGCCGCGGCCGCGGCCGCAAGCACGCCCAAAGCGGCAAGGACAGCGATGATGATTCGGCGCACGTAAATCCCCCCGAAAATTTTCTTGTAACCAAGATTAGCGGTTGCCTGTTACATCATATCACATCGGATGGGATATACGCAAGGATTTTTATGCGTTTGCCGTGGAAAGAAATTTAACAATTTATATCATTGACAGTTAATTGTTTTTGTAGCATAATAGTTGGTATAACAATCTTCCCTGACCGCATCTGCGATCTATACATCTAAAATCTAAAATATCTAGAACGGAGCATTATTTTGGTCAACAGAAAAAACGTGGAATACAACCTTAAGCCTTTCAAAAAAATCCTTGCCGAAATTAAGCGGCACGACTTTTCCGCTTTAAGCCGCGATGAGGTCGCCGTGCGTTCGGCGTCCCTGCGCGAGCGGTCGCGGTCGGGCGAGCCTTTCAAAAGCCTTATGCCGGAGGCTTTCGCGCTCGTGTCCCGCGCCGTAAAGCTCGCGCTGGACATCACGCCGTTTGACGTGCAGTTGATGTCCGCCGCCGCCATGGCGGACGGTCATATCATCGAGCTTCCCACCGGCGAGGGCAAGACCCTGGCGGCGGTGTTCACGGCGTATCTCGCGTCCCTGACGGGCGGCGGCGTACACGTGCTGACTTTCAACGATTATCTGGCCAGGCGCGACGCGCTGTGGATGAAGCCGGTGTACGATCTGCTCGGGACGACGGCCGCCTTTGTCGGCGAGGGAATGGACAAGCCCACCCGGAAAGCGGCTTACGGTGCGGACGTGACCTACGTCACGGCAAAGGAAGCGGGCTTCGATTACCTGCGCGGCTTTCTGGCGTTTGACAGCGGCGAGCTTGTGCAAAGGCAGTTCGATTTTGCCATTATAGATGAAGCGGACTCGATTCTCATCGACGAGGCGCGCGTGCCGCTAGTCATCGCCGGGGACGACCCGTCCGCGCCGGAGATGAACGAAAAGATACAGGCGGCCGCCGCCGAAATGACAAGGGGAGTCCACTTCGATACGGACGATCACGACACCAATATTTTCCTGACCGATGCGGGCATTGCCCTGTGCGAAGCGCGGCTGGGCATCGAAAGTCTGTACGCGGGGGAAAACTTCGAGCTGCTGACGAACATAACGGTCGTTTTGCAGGCGCGTTTCCTGCTGGAAAGGGACGTGGACTACATCGTGCGCGGCGGCGAGATCCTCATCGTGGACGAGTTCACCGGGCGCGTCGCGAAAAATAGGCAGTGGTCCGACGGGCTTCACGCGGCGGTAGAGATGAAGGAGGGGCTGACCCCGAAAAATCACGGACGCGTCATGAATAGCGTCACACTGCAAAACTTTGTGCTGCTTTACAGGGACTTTTGCGGCATGACCGGCACGGCCGTTTCGGCGGCCACGGAATTCCACGAATTTTACAGCAAAAATGTCGTTGTCATCCCGCCGAACACGCCCTGCGCCCGCGTTGACCATGACGACGTGATCTTCACGCATAAGGAGTCCAAGTACAGGGCCGTCATCGGCGAGATCGTCAGGACGCACAAAACGGGCCGCCCCGTGCTGGTGGGGACGTGCAGCGTCGAGGAGTCGGAGCGCATCGCGGAAATGCTGCGCGGCGAGATCGGCGAAGTATCCGTCCTAAACGCGAAAAACGACGCGCGTGAAGCGGCGATTATTGCCGAAGCGGGCCGACTGAACGCCGTCACGATTTCCACCAACATGGCCGGGCGCGGCGTCGATATCCGGCTGGGCGCGGACGATACGGACGAGCATGACGCGGTCTGCGCGCTGGGCGGGCTGTACATCATCGGCACGAACCGCCACGAAAGCGTGCGCATCGACAACCAGCTGCGGGGACGCGCCGGACGTCAGGGAGACCCCGGCGAAAGCCGCTTTTTCGTCAGCCTGGAGGACAATTTAGTCGTGCGATACGGTCTCTTTGACGTGCTGCCCGACCGCTACAAAAACCTCCGGCAGGACGAGTCCATCGAGGGCAAGGACCTGAAACGCGCGATCCTGCAAACGCAGCGTGTGATCGAGGGGCGCGTGTTCGACGCGAAGCTGACGCTGTTCAAGTATTCGCGGCTTTTGGAGGAGCAGCGCCAGCCTGTCCACCAAAAGCGCGAGGAGATTCTGCTCGGCGAGCGGGCGCTTGGCTTCCTGCAAAAAGAGGATGAAGAAAAGTATAATGAAATTTTGAGTCAGATCACAACAGATGAATTTGAGCGCGCGCAAAGGCAGGTGGAGCTGTACGCCGTCAACAAATGCTGGGCGGATTACCTGGCCTACATGGAGGGTGCGCTGGAGGAGGTGCCGATTTTGAGCAGCGTCCGTGACGACTCGTACCTCTACTTCAACCGCAGGCTGAGCGAGGGCTTTGAGAACCTGGGGCAGGAGATCAAATCGGCGGCGCTGGACGCGTTTGACCGCGTTGTGATCCGCGAGGGGAGGATCGACCTGCCGGCGATGGGGATCGGCGGGGCGACGTCCACGCGGACCTATATGGTGCATGACGGCACGGAGCAGATGCTGATGGGGACGCTAGGGAATATTGTGGGGGCGTTTACTTTACCGTTTAAGACAAGGCGCAAGGGGCGGTAAGGCGGCGCGATATGCGCAAAAAAATATGCCCCCTTGATGTTAAGGGGGCATATTTTCTAAATCGCTAACTTAGAACCACATCCAAATGAACCCGAACCCAAGGAAGAACAGCAGCCAGTTCCAAAAAGTCGACTCATAGAGAGTGTTAAAGATAAAACTGCCGGACGCTTTCACATAAAGAGCGCCATTCCCCTCGTACTGGCGGTAGTTGACGCCGCCAACTTTAACTGTGGACTGATATTGCGTTTTTGTAAAATAGCCGCATTCGTTAAGGCTCTCGCTGGTAAAACCGACATACTTTGTTTCATTGGCGGTGAAGGCTCCGTTCATGTAAATAAACCCGCCATTCGCAAAGAAGTACGCCCCGCAAACGCCGTTCGCGGTTGCGTTCCCGTTGACGGTAAGCTTTCCGCCGTTGACGGCTGCCGCCACGCCGGATGTTACAAGACTGCCTTCGATGGTAATGTCGCCTAACCCCACGCCGACAAAGACATCATCGGACGCCAACTGGTTCGCGGTAACATTGCCCTTGATATTGAGCTTGCTTCCGTCATAATTTGTGATGATCCGCCCGTCCGCTGTTTGGAATGTCATGTTGCCGTTAACTTCTACTTGCGCATAGCCTCCGATATAGAATTCCCATTTAAGCGTCAAATCACCATTGAACACGGTTTTGTACAGCGGAAGCCCATAATTGGCCATGCTTCCCCAGACATTAACAACGCCCAAATTCACGAGCTTTTCGCAGCCGTTGATGGTCACGTTGCTTTCGTAGTTATAGATTATGAAGTTGTTTCCGTCAAAATCCAGCGTTTTGTTGTTTGTGTCGATAGTAAAAGTTCTTTTTCTGTCAAAACCGAAATCCTCGTCGAACGTAATGTCCGCGAGCAGCCGCACGGTCTGTCCGTTCTCTACAGCGTCGATGGCGTCCTCCAACGTGGCGTAAGCGCTGCCGCCCACGATTTCGCAGACGTCGCCCGCAGCCGCGCCGGCCGTAACGGGCGCGGCTGCAATCACCCCGGCCATCATTAACAAGGACAAAAATACTGACAGAAGCTTGCGTGATTTGGTTTGCATGCTGATCTCTCCTTTTCATTATTGATATAAAGCTCCCACGAGCAAGAAAACATTACCAACATCCATTATATTATAACAGGACTTAATCGAATAGTCAAGACATATATTTACTATAGATATAACTTAATTATTGTATATCCTAATTTATTGTAGAATTGATTAGGGTGATTGCTTTGATAAATCTTAATGTCCAAAATATCCTTGATAGGAAAAAGAAAACCAGATATTGGCTCGTGAAGGAGCTGGAGAGCAACTATGAAACAGTAAACCGCTTATGCGACAATGTTTCCGCTGCGGTATATCTTGAAACAATTGAGAAGCTTTGCAAGGCGCTGGAATGTACGCCGAATGATTTGTTTGTAATTGAAGAGGACAGGTAAACTGTTTTATGCCTGTGTGAAAACGCTGAATCAATCGTCGCTTTGATGATTTATTCAGCGTTTTTCACAGTTGACAATCATGCAAAAAAATATTAAAATAATATATTATGTCTATTACTTCGACAGGAGGACAAAAAAATGGGCTTAACATTAGGACAAAAGCTGATCAAATCCCACCTTTTAAGCGGCGGCATGACGCCCGGAAGCGAGATCGGCCTGCGCATCGACCAAACGCTGACCCAGGACGCTACGGGCACCATGGCGTATCTCGAGTTCGAGGCGATGGGCGTGCCGCGCGTCAAAACGGAGCTGTCGGTGGCGTACATCGACCACAACACCCTGCAAACCGGCTTCGAGAACGCCGACGACCACCGCTTTATCGCGAGCTGCGCCAAAAAGCGCGGACTTAAATTTTCGCGTCCGGGCAACGGGATATGCCACCAGGTTCACCTGGAACGCTTCGGCAAGCCCGGCAGGACGCTGATCGGCTCCGACAGCCACACGCCGACCGGCGGCGGGCTTGGGATGCTCGCGATCGGCGCGGGCGGGCTGGACGTGGCCGTGGCCATGGGCGGCGGCGCGTACTACATAACCATGCCCGAAATCATTCTCGTGAACCTGACGGGGAAACTGCGCGGCGGCGTTTCCGCGAAAGACGTCATTTTGAAAGTGCTGGAGATTTTGTCCGTGAAAGGCGGCGTAGGCAAAATCATCGAGTACGGCGGCGAGGGCGTAAAGACGCTTTCCGTGCCTGAACGCGCGACCATCACGAATATGGGAGCGGAGCTGGGCGCGACCGCGTCGGTATTCCCGTCGGACGAAATCACCCGCAGGTTCCTCAAGGCGCAGGGCCGCGCGGAGGACTGGATCGAGCTTTTGCCGGACGAGGACGCCGAATACGCCCGCGTGATCAACATCAATTTATCCGAACTTGTGCCGCTGGCCGCCATGCCGCACATGCCCGACAACGTGAAGCCTGTGGCGGATATCGGCGAGATAAAAATTGACCAGGTATGTATCGGCTCATGCACAAATTCGTCGCTTATGGACATGCTCAAGGTGGCGAAAATCCTCAGGGGCGAAAAGGTGCACCCGGACGTCAGCCTGTCCATCGCGCCGGGCTCTATGCAGGTGCTGAACATGCTCGCGCAAAACGGCGCTCTCTCGGACATGATCAGCGCGGGCGCGCGTATACTTGAGTCGGCCTGCGGCCCCTGCATCGGGATGGGGCAGTCGCCGAATTCGGGAGCGGTGTCCCTGCGCACTTTCAACCGCAACTTCGAGGGCAGGAGCGGGACGGCCGACGCGGGCGTGTACCTCGTCAGCCCGGAGACGGCGGCCGTGTCCGCTTTGACCGGCGAACTCACCGATCCGGCGTCATGCGGACTCGACTTGGCCGTTGAACCGCCGGACGCGTTTGTTATCAATGACAATCTCATTGAAGAGCCTGCTTCCGAGGCGGACGCGGACTCCGTTGAGATCAAATACGGCCCGAACATCAAGCCTTTCCCTGTGTCGGAGAAGCTGCCGGACGACCTTGCGGCCACGGCGATCCTCAAGGTCGGCGACAACATCACCACCGACCACATCATGCCCGCCGGGGCTAAGATTCTGCCCTACCGCTCGAACATCCCGTACCTGTCGCGGTTCTGCTTCAAGCAATGCGATGAGAGCTTCGCCGAACGTTGCAAGTCCGAGGGCGGCGGGTTTATTATCGGCGGGGTGAACTACGGTCAGGGCAGCTCACGCGAGCACGCCGCGCTTGTGCCGCTGTACCTTGGCGTCAAGGCGGTCATAGCGAAGTCTTTCGCGCGCATACATGCCGCGAACCTGATTAACGCGGGCATTATTCCGCTGACGTTCGCGGACGCGGATGACTATGACAGAATCGATCAGGGGGACATGCTGCGCCTTGAGGATATTCGCGGGAAGATCGAACAGGGCTTGCCGCTTACGCTTGTGAACGCGGCGAAAGGCGGGGAGTACCCGCTTATGGGCGACTTCTCGCAGAGGCAGCGGGAGATTATTCTCGCGGGCGGGCTGCTGAATTATACGAAGAATCAGAAATAACGCGTCATGTAAATGTCTTAAAATTTTACGGTTGTATTTTACGAAAGATAGAGGTATAATATGTTGGAAGGAGTGGTAATATGCCTACAATCAAACCGATATCTGATTTAAGGAATTACGGCGAAGTTTTACGAAGCGTCGCCGTTGGCGCGCCCGTCTTTCTGACGAAAAATGGCCGGGGCCGATATGTCGTCGTGGATATTGACGAGTACAAAGAATATGAAAAGGTGATGGCGTGGCAAAAGCTGAAGTCCGAACTGGATAAAGGGCGGCTTTCCGGGGAGGAAAACGGATGGATTCCTGCTGACGCGGTAAGGACTCGCTTGGAGGAGCGGTATCGTGAATAAAAAAGTTGTTTATTCCGCAAAAACCTTGACCGACTTGGAAGAAATAGGCGACTATATTTCTAAAGAGCTAAAAAATCCAATAGCCGCGCTTAATACGGTGAATATGATCCAAAATAAGATTGACAAGCTTGCTGATTTTCCAAATATCGGGACGCCGTTGTCCGCGATTTATGATACTCTCAACGCTGATGATTACCGCTTTCTTGTCTGCGCAAATTATTTAGCGTTTTATCGCGTCGGGGAAAGCAATATACATATTGACCGTGTGCTGTACGGCAAACGGGATTATGCCGCGATTCTTTTTGGCAATTTAACTCAAAACGAACATAAGGAGAATGCACCATGACTGAACAACAAATCAAATCCGCTCTGGAAAAATTCGAGTCCCTCATCCGCGAGCAAGACGTCCGTTCCGATAAAATCAAGGCCCAGGGCGATTTTCTCGACTTCGCCGCGCTTCCGAAAATCATCATCGGCGTGTGCGGCGGCGACGGCATCGGCCCGGTCATCACCCGTGAATCCGCCCGCGTGCTGTCATACATGCTGGCTGACGACGTGGCCGCCGGGGCGGTCGAGTTCCGTGACATCGAGGGCCTGACCATCGAAAACCGCGTCGCGCAAAACAAGGCCATCCCCGACGACGTGCTCAAAGAACTCAAGTCCTGCCACGTCATTCTGAAAGGCCCGACCACGACGCCCCAAGCCGGCGATCCCTGGCCGAACATCGAAAGCGCCAACGTCGCCATGCGCAAGGAGCTTGACCTGTTCGCGAACATGCGCCCGGTGAAAGTGCCGTCGGAGAGCATCGACTGGACGTTCTTCCGCGAAAACACCGAGGGCGCCTATGCCGTCGGCTCAAAAGGGCTGAACGTCACGGACGATCTGGCCGTCGATTTCGTCGTTACGACCACCGAGGGCACGCGGCGCATCGCCCGCCTGGCCTACGACTACGCCAGGCGAAACGGCAAGGGGCGCGTTTCCGTCGTCACCAAGGCGAACGTCATCAAGACGACGGACGGCAAGTTCCTGCGGCTTTGCAAGGAGATCGGCGCGGAATATCCCGAAATCACAACCGACGAATGGTACATAGACATATTGACGGCCAAGCTGATCGACGAAAAAAGGCGGAAGGACTTCCGCGTGTTCGTCCTGCCGAACCTCTACGGCGACATCATCACCGACGAGGCCGCCGAGTTTCAGGGCGGCGTCGGCACGGCGGGAAGCGCCAATATCGGCAAGCGTTACGCCATGTTCGAGGCGATCCACGGTTCCGCGCCGCGCATGGTGAAAGAGGGCAGGGGACAGTACGCTGACCCGTGCTCGATGCTCCGCGCGTCGGTCATGCTGCTGTCGCACATCGGCAGGCAGAGGCAGGCCGATATGCTGGAGCGAGCGCTTGATATATGCATGTATGAGGAGAAGAAGATTGCAATAACCGGGCGGGACACGGGGTGTACCTGCGCGGAGCTTGGGGATTATGTTATGGAGACGGTTACGCGCTTCGGCGCGAGGAATTAGAGGCGGCTTCGCCGAGGGATTAGGAGGTATAAAATGAACATCGAAATCCGAAAGCTGACGCCCGACCTTGCGGACGATTACGCGTGTTTCTTTGATGCAACGCCGCACGACGATCATACTAACAAAGATGAGCTGCCATGCTATTGTGTAACTTGGCGCAGCGACGATGCCTATCCCAGCAACGGCTACCACTGGTATCCGACGCGAGAGGAAAGACGGGAGCGCGCTATCCAGTTCATAAAGGATGGCAAGCTGCAGGGTTACCTTGCTTACCACGGCGAGAGAATCGTAGGATGGTGCAACTCAACTGCGGAATGTCGTCACGGCGTCAATTATCTGCGTGCTTATTATCCGATAGAAGAATACCGCACGGATGTCAGGGTGAAATCTATATTCTGCTTCGTGATCGCGCCGGATATGCAAAGAAAGGGCATAGCTGCGCAATTGGTGGATCGAGTCTGCAAGGATGCGGCCGATGATGGTTTTGATTTCGTCGAGGCTTATGTGAATAAAGAATTTACGGATACCGCCCATGAATTTATGGGGCCTTTGGCGATGTATGAAAAATGTGGATTTACCAAATCTGCCGAAAAGGAAGGCAGAGCAGTCATGCGAAAGGCATTGAAATAACAGAGAGCAGTACAAGGAGGCTGTCAACATGACCAAACGCGAAAACATCCTCTCCCTCATCAGCCGTACCGGCTATGAAACAATGCCGCCCGAATTTTCCATGTGCCCGTCTCTGGAACAGCGGTTCAACGAATATATCGAAACCCACGACTGCGGTATCGGCCTCACGGCTTCCCCGTATAAAGACGTGGCGAATATCGAGGGCGTCACCGCGCCGCCGGAAGCTTTCCTGCCGTATTATGACGTGGATTTCAAGGAGGGCACGACAATCGACGGCCACGGCATCGCTCACGAACCGGGCAGCGCGGCCGCTTTTCACATGACCAGGATGTATCATCCGATGGAAAAGCTGACAAGCGTGGAACAGATCCTGGCCTATCCCATGCCGGGCTACAGCAATTTCTCTGACGAAAAGCAGAAGATAGATATCGCGGAAGCCCGCTCTAAGGGACTTGCCTCCCGTTGCCAGATGTCGTGTACCGTCTGGGAACTGGCCTGGTATCTTCGTGGCATGGAAACGCTTATGACAGATATGATGCTCGAGGATCCCATGGCGGAAGCCGTCCTTGACCGCGTGACCGAAAGCGCCGTGATCAAAGCGGAGGCGTTCGCCAAAAACGGCGGCGACATACTTTGGCTGGGCGACGACATCGGTATGCAGCACAGCATCATGATGAGCGAAAATCTCTATTGTATGTGGATCAAGCCAAGGCTGAAGCGGGTCATAGACGCGGCCAGAAAGCGGAAGCCGGACATAAAGGTATTCTATCACTCCTGCGGCTTTGTGACGCCTTTCATCCCGCACCTCATTGAAGTGGGCATAGACATATTGGACCCGGTTCAGCCGGAATGCATGAGCTTCAGGGAGCTTCACGCGCTGTACGGCGGCCGCCTGTCTTTCCACGGAACCCTTGGCACACAGACGCTCATGCCTTTCGGAACGCCCGGCGAGGTTCGCCGCACGGTCTTTGAAAACTTGGATATCGCGGGCGAAAAAGGCGGCCTTATGGTCTGCCCGACACATCTTTTAGAGCCGGAGGTGCCGGTTGAAAATATCATCGCCTATATCAAAGCGTGCAACGAATATAGGCGTTAGGTGTCAAAAATTAGAAATTATGAATTTCAAGAAAGTGATATAATGAAAAAAGATAAAACAAAAATCAACCTCAAAAAGAAAAAATCTTTCTTCCGCCGGGCCGTGAAATTTTTCTTCTTCACCGGCGCCGCTTTCGCGCTCATTTGCGTGCTGATTAACCTGTACGTCATGGGTTCAACGCGCAATGCCATCATCACCGCCGACGAAGCCGCCGCGCTGGACGCCGACTGCGTGATCGTTTTAGGCGCGGGCGTTGTCGGCGGGCAACCGACCTTTATGCTCAGGGACAGGCTCCTGCGCGGCATCGAGGTCTATGAAAAAGGCGTCAATTGCGAAGCCAATCGCGGAGCCAGTTCCGAAGCAACGAAAAAGCTGCTCATGAGCGGCGACCACGGTCGTGACCACTACGATGAGGTCAATGTGATGAAGTCTTTCGCCATTGAAAAGGGTGTGCCGTCCAAGGATGTTTTTATGGATCACGCCGGGTTCTCGACCTATGAAAGCATGTACCGCGCCCGCGACATTTTCGGCGCGGAAAAGGTGATTATAGTGACGCAGAAATATCATCTTTTCCGTGCGCTGTACATCGCCAGGGCGCTGGGGCTTGAGGCTCACGGCGTTGATTCCGATCTGAGAACGTATGCGGGCCAGCCGTACTACGACGCCCGTGAGGCGCTTGCGCGTATCAAGGACTTCGGTATGTCGATCCTTAAACCCAAGCCCACCTACTTGGGTGACGCGATTCCGATAAGCGGGAACGGCAACCTGACCAACGATAAAGAGGACACAGCGTGAAAGATTTATTCTCATCTCCTATTTGTACCGCCGTGCGTTTCACGCCTGGTTGTATTGCGCCGCACGATGCGGCGGGATGGAGGTTATAATGAAAGCTGCGGCAAAAAACAAAACGCTGCTCCGCGCGGTGCTGTCGGCGATGTTTTTGGCGCTGACGGTTGTCCTTACCGCGTTCATTAAAATACCGATCGGCCTTGGCGGATACGTTCATTTCGGCGACATGATGATCTACCTGTCGGCGGCGCTTTTGCCGTTGCCATACGCAGCCGTCACGGCGGGCATAGGCGGGATACTTTCCGACGTTGTTGCGGGTTATCCGTTCTACGCGCCGTTCAGCCTGGTCATCAAAGCCCTGCTCGCGTTTTGCTTCACAAGCAAGCGGGACGCCGTGCTGTGCAAGCGCAACAGTGCCGGAATCGGGTTTGCGGCGTTTGTTACCATAGCGGGCTACTTCATCGGGGATGTAATCATGTACGGCGTGGCGGGAGCTTATCCGTGGATTCCGTTTAATCTTGCTCAGGCGGCGGCAAGCGGAGTGCTGTTTATCGTGATTGGCAAGGCGATTGACCGCGCGGGATTTAAAAAGCGGTATTTGATGTAGGAAACTTGGATAAGGATGGATCATAAACATGAAAAACATAATCACGATTCAACATACGCAGTCGGAGCAGCATGTCAACGGCATGATCGGCTCCTGGACGGATTGGGAGCTGACCGGGGCGGGCAGGGAACAGGCCGAAAACATCGGCAAAAAGCTGTCCGCCGAGATTAAAGGACAATCATGGAAAATCTATTCCTCCGATTTATCCCGCGCAAGACAGACGGCGGAACCGCTTGCCCGGTACATGAAAACGCCGGTAGAATACCGCGAAAAGCTCCGCGAGCATAACATGGGAGAGGCTGTGGGTAAGAGCAAGCAGTGGGTAAAAGAAAACGCCCTGCCGGTAAATTCTTTCGACGGCCGTTTATTTCCTAGCGCGGAGTCGTGGCGTAAATTTTGGGAGCGGGTATCGGACCTATGCGCGGAGATCGTTGCGGATGAAGCGGAGAATATCATCCTTGTTTCCCACGGCGGAACATTAGCCGTTTTGCAAGGGGTGTGGCTCGGCTCAGACGTTCGGGACTGCAAATTCGGCCCGCCCGGCGGCGTATCATTCATGGGCATAACGGAAAATGGCGAACACGTCATACGGCGGCTGAATGATATATCGTATAAAGAAAAATGACATGGTCAAAGTTGGGAGATGGATATAGTGCAAAATATTACGCAACAAGCCCGCACGGCTGTAACCGAGCTAATCGAAAAAGCCAGCCTGACCGCCGGTCAGATCCTTGTCGTGGGCTGCTCCACGAGCGAAGTGCAGGGACACAGCCTCGGCACGTTTTCCGCGCCGGAGATCGGGCGGGCCATACTGGACGGCATTCTGCCCGTGACGAAAGAGCGCGGCATTTTTCTGGCGGCGCAGTGCTGCGAGCACCTGAACCGTGCGCTGATCATTGAAGCGGACGCCATGGAGCGTTACAGCTTTGAGCGCGTGAACGCCGTGCCGCAGCCCAAGGCGGGCGGCTCTTTCGCGGCAGCGCTGTACGGGGCGCTCGAAAACCCCGTGACGGTCGAGGCGTTGAAAGCACACGCCGGCATGGATATCGGTGGTGTGCTGATCGGGATGCACCTCAAGGCGGTGGCGGTACCGCTCAGGCTCGAACAGAAGATGATCGGGGAGGCGCCTGTCAGCGCGGCGCGGACGCGGCCTAAGTATACGGGCGGGGAGCGGACGGTTTACGATCCTAGACTTTAGATTTTAGACAGTAGATGTTAGATGTGGTCAAAAAGAAAGTAATTCGTAAAAATTTTTCTTGCAATTTGACTTGACTTATGCTATAATTTTTCAGCAAATCACACGGGACGGTGTTCGGCACGCCGGTGACAGCCTCGAAACGGGGCTGTTTGCGCGCCTAAAACAACTGCCCGGAGGTTAAACTAAATCTGGGAGGAAAAAAACCATGGCAGTAGTATCCATGAAGCAATTGCTCGAAGCGGGCGTTCACTTCGGGCATCAGACAAGAAGATGGAACCCCAAAATGGCGCAGTACATCTTCACCGAACGCAACGGCATCTACATCATCGACCTGCAAAAAACGGTGCGGAAGCTTGAGGACGCCTATATGTTCATCCGCGAGCTTGCCGAAAACGGCGAAGAGGTTCTGTTCGTCGGCACAAAAAAGCAGGCGCAGGAGTCTGTCCGCGAGGAGGCGACGCGCTGCGGAATGCCTTTCGTGAACGCGCGCTGGCTCGGCGGTATGCTCACGAACTTTAACACCATCCAGCGCAGGATCAAGAGGCTCGGCCAGCTCAAGGCGATGGAGGCTGACGGCACGTTTGAGCTGCTTCCGAAAAAGGAAGTCATCAAGCTGCGTCTTGAGGTCGAAAAGCTTGAAAAATTCATGGGCGGCATCACGGAGATGAAGCGCCAGCCCGCCGCGATGTTTATCGTTGACCCGCGCAAGGAGAGAATCGCCGTGGCCGAGGCCAAGAAGCTGGGCATCCCCATCGTCGCCATTGTTGACACGAACTGCGATCCCGATGAGATCGACTACGTCATCCCCGGCAACGACGACGCCATACGCGCTGTCAAGCTGATTGCCGGAGCGATGGCCGACGCTATTGTGGAGGGCAGGCAGGGCGAGCAGCTTTCGGCAAAAGAGGATGAGTCTGACAACGAAGCCGCTGAATAAACACGAAAGGGCGGGTTTCCATGCCCGCCCATCATTATGACAAACATGAAAGGATTGATATAAATGGCATTTACAGCAAAAGACGTGCAGACATTGCGCGAGCAGACAGGCGTAGGCATGATGGACTGCAAGAAAGCGCTCGTTGAATCTGACGGCGATTTTGATAAGGCGATAGACTATCTCCGCGAAAAAGGCCTCGCGGCCGCGACGAAAAAAGCCGGCCGTGTGGCGGCGGAGGGCGTCGTTTTAGCGTATAACGACGAGGCGAAGAAGATCGGCGTTATCGTTGAAGTGAACTCCGAGACGGATTTTGTCGCGAAGAATCAGGTTTTCCAGGATTTCGTGCTGGCCGTCGCAAAGACTGTCGTAGAGCAAAATCCCGCTGATGTGGAAGTACTCAAGGACATGACTCTTTCCGGCAGTGACAGGACAGTCGCCGAGAACCTCCAGGATAAAATTCTTGCCATCGGCGAGAACATGAATATCCGCCGCTTTACGAGGGTCGAGGGCGTTGTTTCGACTTACGTGCATATGGGCGGGACCGTTGGCGTTATGGTCGAGTTTGAGACCGACGGCGCCACGGCCCAAAACAACACGTTCAAGTTCATGGGCAAGGACGTCGCCATGCAGATCGCGGCCATGAGCCCGCTGTACCTGGATGCCGCGTCAGTCCCGGCCGACGTTATTGAGAAAGAAAAAGCGATTCTTGCCGTCCAGCTGGAAGAGGACGAGAAGATGAAGTCAAAGCCCGAAAAGGTCAAAGAAGGCATCATCGCGGGCAAGGTCAACAAGTACTTCAAGGAGGTCTGCCTGTTAGAGCAGACGTTCGTCAAGGACGACAGCATGAACGTCGCGAAGTATATCGAGAACACCGCCAAAGAGATCGGCACGGCCGTCAAGTGCGTAGGCTTCACGCGCTTTGCCAAGGGCGAGGGACTCCAGAAGAAAGAGGATAATTTTGCCGACGAGATCGCGAAAATGGTGCAATAACACAGAATTTATTTTATGGGCGTGAGGTTGGTCATGAAGATACGGCGGATATTTTATTTGGCTGTCATTTTTGTGTTTTGTTTGACCTTGCTCATTTCCTGCGGCAAACCGCCGCCGCCGGATACTTTTGACGAAAGCGCAAACACTTACCTTGACGGCCTGCCGGTGCAAGGCGATTGGGGCGGCTATGAATGGGTCGTCCTGAAAAAGGAAAATGGACGCTGGCTTTGTATAACGAAAGACATCATTGAGCTTCGCAAGTTTCATGACTCTGAGGAGTCTGTTTCCTGGGCGGACAGCGACTTGCGCGCATACCTGAACGGCGAGTTTCTGGAGCGGTGTTTTGGTATGCCCGGTGACGGTGACCGCGAGCGTGTGAATCCTGTAAAGAACAGCAACGAGGGCATCATATTCCAAAATGGCAACATCAGTATCGGCAGCGCGGCGACGGAGGACTACGTGTTTCTGCTGTCCTACGAGGAAGCTGAGGAATATTTCCCCAGCGCCGCCGCCCGCGCCGCGAAGTACAACGGTCAAGCGCAAAACTGGTGGCTGCGTTCACCCGGCAATTATTTGAACGAATTCGCCAATGTTGACAGTATCGGCCAGGTCTGCTATTCCGAAAGTAATATTCACACCGAAAGATTGGGTGTGCGTCCCGCGATTTGGCGTTTTCACGCGCCGGAGTCGGAGGAATGATACTTCAATCGGGGAATTAGGGAAAATTTAACAGGGACGCTGATGCGTCCCTGTTTTGTTTTTGTTATGTTACTTGATTTCCGTTTTCCAAAGCCCGTGCAGATTGCAATAAGCGTAAACCGCGACAGGTTTGTCGTCCGAAAAACGGAAAGTCAGCTTCGGTTCCTCCGAAGCTTTCAGGCATTTGCGCTGGCCGCCGCGCTCGGTTTCGACATACACGAAAGTGATGTGATGCTCCTCCAGCATCGGATGAGGTACGCTGCCGACTAAAACGGTTATGCTGTCGTCGGAAACGGTTACGGCGGGCAGGTGTTTTTCTGCGCTGGCCTCGACCGTATTCGGCACAAGCTCAGACATTCTCTCGCCGCAGCACACCATCGGTACGCCTTTGTTGTCGATGAGTCCCGCCAGATTTCCGCAATGCTTGCAGATGAAAAACTTTTGATTTCCGCACATAGTAAGATCCCCTCTTTTTTATTATTTAACCAATGGTCACTTCATATTTTATCACATTGACAAAGAAAATACAAGCGAAAAATAACCTTATACGGCATTTCTTTCAGATTTATGTCGTCTGATTCCTGCCTCCTGCCGCCTGAAAACGGACTTGAACCAGTTGATATCCTCCTTTGTCACACACGAGAACCAATACATCATTGCGAAATACGACGCCAGCGACAGCAGAATGCACACCGTGATCGAAAAAACCGAGTACGCGGCGGAGACGCCCGTGACGTCGGCCAGGACAGACACGCCCGCCGCCGAGCAGAAAATACACGCCAGCGGCACGAAAACATCCCGCGGCAGGTCGATTTGAACTGTGGAGACGATGGTCAGGCGGCGGACGCTCAAAAAGAAGTTGACGATCTCGCTGACGAACAGCACGATAATATATCCTTTGACAGAATATTTCGGCAGCAGAATATACACCAGAGCCACACACATGGCCGAGTCGATGATGTTGTACTTCATGGAATACAGCTGCTGGTCAAGTCCCTTGAGCATACCGTCCACCGTCATGTCGCAGTACATCACGGGGATCAGCGGAGCCAGCAGCTGGATATAAAACGCGCTGTCTGAATTTTTATACACAAGCTGCGACAGCCCGCCGGCGAAAGCGTACATGATCCCCGCCGCGCCGATGGAGAAGATCAGCGTGATTTTCATGACGCGCATAATGATATAGGTGATCCGGTTTTCCATGCCTCTGGCCTTGCATTCCGCGATTTCCGGTACGAGCATTCCTGACAGCGAGGTCAATATGGCAGAGGGGTACAAAAGCATCGGGAACACCATGCCGTGGATGTTGCCGTAGATGGACAGCGCCTGCTCCTGCGAGCTTCCCGACTTCTTGAATCCGACCGGGATAAGCAAATGCTCGATCATCAGCAGAACGGAACGCGCCCCCGCGCCTGAAACGTCGGGCAGGGCGATGCGCGTGATGCTTTTCAGGGTGAACCGCGTTTTGGGCCGTCCCGCGAAGCTGCGCTCCCCCGTAACGTACAGGAAAAACAGGCACAGAAAAGAGAACGCTTCGGAAATGAGTATGCCTGAAACGATGGCGATGACGCCGTACTCGACGCCTTTCGGCAAAAGCCGCGCGAGCATCAGCGCGACGCAGACGATCTTCACGCCCTGCTCCGCCATTCGCACCGAGGAATATTTGACCATCTTGCGCAGCGCGGTGAAGTAGCCGTTCATGGCGGTGGACATGGCGATGAATGGCAGCGACAGCGCGAGTACCCGCAGCGGGACGGCGGACCGGCTGTCGGACAGCCATTTTGCCGCGATTACGTCTGTCCCTAAAAGGACGATGACGGAGATGAGGCAGCCCGCGCACAGGCCGTAGAGGATGCATCGGCGCATGATGTGTCCCGGGTTTTCGCCTTTCGCGTCGGCCTCGACGGTCAGGCGGGTGGAGGCAAGCCGTATGCCGCCGCAGCCAAGCGTGACCGACAGCCCGTACACGGTCATGATCAGCTGGAAAAGCCCGATGCCCGCCGCGCCGATGCGGTTCGTCAGCCACACGTTGAACGAGACGTTGACCGTTTGCATGAGGAAAGACACGGCGGTCAGCAGCAGTGTATTGAGGAGGATTTTTTTTGCGTTTTTCATAGATATATAACCACGCCCCTTGTACGAGTCAGTTGTATATCTATATGAAAAAAAACGGGACGGCATGACCGGCTTGCGGGGATTGGGATTGGGAATTAGGCGTCAGGGCTTGCCTACCGCCCGATCATAACGGATAACATAAAAAAACTTGATATCAGGGTCGTTATAGTTGTCCGTCGCTTCATAAAGGTATTCAAGTTCGTCGTTGATCAACGCATAGCCGTTAAAGCTGTCAATTCGGTCGGCCTGTATCTCGAAGAAAGCAACCTGTTCGCCGGTATCGACGTTATACACTCCGCGATAAAATTCGGTAAAGGAAGCGTAAATATTCATGTACACGAAACGCTTATCCGACGAAAGATGGAGAAATAAACCGAAGTAGTCGCCGCCCCAGCGGAAAAGCTCGCGTTTCGCGTCCTTGCTCCCGGCGGCAAACGCGCGCATGTCAATCAGATAGAGCGCGTTTTCGACGTCCCCGATATTATTCCAGTCGCTCCACAGATAGCGCTCATCGCCCAAATCGCACAAATCTCCGCCGTCGCTCGAAGCCACGCAGATTTCGCCCCCGAGTTCCATGTCATAAATATACCACCAAAACGGGCCATAGTTCCAATCCTTATCTTGACGATACAGAAACCGTGTACCGCTAAGAATATACACGTCAAATACGCCCCTGTTACTGCCTTTGGCGACAGTTTCGGTTTTGCCCGTGGCCTTGTCGCGTATAAGCAGTTCCTTGTTCGAGGATTCCTCGTCTATATGCTCAAAGCAAATCACCAGATCCTTTGTGTCGTTCCAGGAGCAGTATCTTTCCCGCCGCTTTCCATTCGCTTCATCTTCCCAAACATCGATCCAGGCGGCAGCGTCCTTGTTTGCCTGAGTTGCGTATGAATCCACGTCAAAATATTCCGGTTCGCTGAAAGTGGCTGACCAGAAGTCACGCCCTTTCTCTTTCGCCCAGTCGATGTACTCTTTGTTTTCCGGCTTGCCCGGGTCGATATTTTCGATGCTGACATCCCACTCTCCCGACGGAACGCTGGATTTGTCTTTTCCATCCCCGCAAGCGCACAGCGTCAGCAGCGCCAGGCACAGTGTGACGGCAAACAATTTTTTCATAATGGTTCCTCCAATTGAATATCTCAAAAATCACCGGCTTGCCACAATGAACGTTCAGAATGACAAGCCAGTGTTTTTATAGGTGCCTAATTCTCAATTCTCAATTTACTTAAACCAGCCTTTAACATAATCCGAATATCCTTGCCCGCCAACAACATCAAACAGCTTCTCATCAAGGTAAACGAACACCTTTTCAAGGCTCTTCATAAAGTCGCTTTCCGTCTGATAATCGCCGCTGTCGGGGTAGTACTGCGCCAAAACGTCGATGAACTCCCGCTTAATCGCCTCGACCTCCTCCTGGTCGCAGATTGTCGTGCCGATCTCGGCCTGCGCGCGGAGTATCGCGTGCTCAAGCGCGGCGATTTCCTCCGGCGTCAGCGCGTCATTTTCGTCGAGGACGCGCTGCGCGTTCCCGATTGCGCCGCGGCGGTACATCTTGTTGTTTGCGGATTTGCCGAACTGCGGATATACATCGGGATAGTCGAGCACAGTAAACGGCTCCGGCGACGAAAGCAGCGTGGAGATGAGGTTTGTCGCCGCGGAGTTGCTGTTCGCGTCCTCGTGGAGCATACCGTCGAAGAACCACGTGGTTTTGGGCAGCGCGCAGGTTGAAGCGTCAAGCGCGCCGTCGGGGGAGACGTAGCTGTGATTCCCCGTGTCGAGCTTTGTCGAGGTATAGCCCAGCGTCTGTCCGGGAGCTACGCAGGTCGCGCCCATGCTGGTTGACTTCGTGTCTATAACGCCGTCGGAGTTGATTTTGCCGGTGGACGCGGCGACGCTGAAATATTTATAATCAATGTCGCCGAAATTAACGTTGTAACCGCAGATGCTGGAAACGGCGACGCCCGCCTTTGACATGGCCTTGACGTTGCTTTCGAGATTCAGCTGCGCCTGACAAAAACGCTCCGTTTTTTCTTTTATTATAGGCAGATCCTTGAGCAAAACGCCGCTGATTTTCTGATATGTATCGCTGTTGACCATCGCCCATGCTTGGGGCGTGTTCTGTAGAAGATTGCTATAAAAAGAGTCGAACAGCGCCGACAGCACGTTTTCCACGGCCTCGCGCGGCAGGATGCGCAGCAGTGCGTTTAAAACGCGCGCGGTCACATTTTCGCTTGCCGTGTTACCAAAAATTTTGCCGACGAAGTCCGCGTACAGATATTCGTCCGACAGATTGAAGTGCGGATTTGGCTGGCGCGGGCCGGTGCGCTCGGCGGCGTTGAAAGCGGCTGCGGCGTAAAACTCGCTGATGATCGTCATGCCCTGAAGCACCGCAACGGCATTGACTACTCGGTCGAGATCCTTGAAATTGTTCTGCTTGCCGTATATATCGGCCCATGCCGTGAAGATCGTTCCGCCCAGGGACACGTTAAGCAAAGATACTTTTTTATGCCCCGTGATCTCTTTCACGTCCTGGATGAACTGTTCAAGATCGGCGGCGGCGGAGAGGGGATCGCTGTACAGATTGAAGGTGAAGAAGAAAATCTTGTCCTGCCCCATGCGCTCCTCAAAGCCGTCCCCAAGGCCTGCCGACGCGTAGGAGGTAGTCACCATGCGGCGCAGGTAGTCAACATCGCCCGGGAACATCTCCGCGTATGACGTGGGGAGCCTCTGCTCGCGCTCTGAAAGCTTCGACTCGAACTCCTTAGCGGGCGTATCGGGATTTTCCTTGTGCCAAGTCTGGAACTCCGCGCGGCGCCGGTCAAAGCGCACGAGCCGGTAATCCTCGTTGATCAGCTTGCCCGTCTCGTCCGTCTTGATTTGACCGAACAGCGAGTCCGCGACCGCTTTAAGCGTGTCCTTGAAAAACTGATTGGTTCTTTGCGTGATCAAAACGCTCCCGATAGCGGCGACGGCCTTGCCTAGCAGCGGCTTGAGCGCGCCCATCATATCGACGGGCAGAATGCCGTCGATGATGTTGCCGCCGTCGGCGTCGTTTTTGATGCCGTCAGGCTCGTTTTCGTCGTAGAGGTATAGCTCGGAGTGGCTGATGCCGGGGAGGATGATGACGGGCGAAACGTCGTAGCCCGGGTCAAACAGCTCTTGCGCGGCTGACTGCGCGACGGGGGATTCGGATTCGGTTTCGGAGCCGCTCTTTTTGACCTCGGCGGTTTTCTCCGGCGCGTCGGGCTGCTCCGCCTGCATCGGCAGCCCCGACGTCATGCATGAGACGCCGAGCCCGGCCAGCAGCAGCAGGGCGATGGATTTCAGCAGGTACTTTTTCAAGATGATCATATCCTTTCGGTAAATTAGTGTTGAATAATGGAGACGTGTCGAAAATATGCGCGTAAGCATGACAGATATGGGGTAAAGTTTACGTCATTGCGAGCGCAGAGAAACGTTGAGTAACAGCAATGTTTGTGCGCGAAGCAATCCAGTCAGCAAACGGTTGAGAAAACAGAAGTGATTCAGAAAACGTAAAATAAAGTTGTATGACTGGATTGCTTCGCGTGCCGGCCCTGTTATAAAAAGAACATTTCTCTGCGCTCGCAATGACGCCTGACTTCTACCTGTTTTCTGCTTTTTACCCGTAATTCGCATTAGCAATTCCGAATTAAATCCGAATAAATAACATCAACATTCAGCATCGGCACAAGCCTTGACAGCAGTATACGGTTGCGCATATACGGGTGGTACTCAAGCCCCAGAAGCCCCAGCTCCCGCGGGACGGAAATCTCTTCGAGCGTCGTGGCCGCCCCGGCTTTTTTCATCAGCGCCGTAAGCTTGCCGTCGGACGGCAACTCCTCCAGCATGATGCGGCAGATTTCGCCCCAGTTTTCACGTATGCGCTCAACGGACGTTTCCTGCGTGACGGTAGGATTGTTCATGCGCTTCACGTCAGCGATGAAGCTTTCGCCGTAGGCGGCGTATATCTTTTCCCAGTCAAGCCGCTCCGGCGCGAACTTGGCGGGATCGGCGTTTTCGCATATTTGCTTATACAGGCGGTTGACCATGAGCGTGGCGACGCCGACCTTCTTGCCGTGAAAGTCGGACGTGAGTCCCTGCTCCAGCTTCTTGATCTCCCAAAAATGCGACACGACATGCTCGGCGCCGGACGCGGGGCGCACGCTGTAGCCCAGCTTCATGGCGAGTCCCGTCAGCACGAGCGCCTCCATGATAGCCCCGGCGGTTTCCTCGTCATTGTCGGTGACGCGGCCGGCCAGAGAGACGACGCGGTCAAAGGCCGTTTGCGTGATGGCAGCCACGTTCTCGCAGTAGTATTCGCCGGTGATCAGATGCGACAGCTTCCAGTCAGCCAGGCCGATACACTTCGCGATCATGTCGCCGAACCCCGCGGATTTAAGCTCGGCGGGCGCGGCGGCCAAAATTTTTGTGTCGCCGATGATGACCGAGGGCTGACGCGCCGGGTAAGAAAACTTAAAATTATTGTCGGTGATGGGCGCGGTGTCGGACGCGAAGCCGTCCATCGACGGGGCGGTGGCGAAGATCGCGAAAGCTTTGTCCGCGCGGAAAGCGGCCAGACGGCAGATGTCGTTGAGCGAGCCGCTGCCCACGGAAAGCACACCCCGGACGTCGCGGCACAGCGCGGTTATATCGTCCACATCCCTCATATGGGCGGTTCGCAGATCATCATACAGCTTGAGCGTGCAGTCGAAGCCGCCGGACGTGAGCACACCCAGAATGCCGTCGGCGGCGTTCAGCGTGTTGCGGTCAGCGACGACGAGCGCGCGGGACGGGAAGCCGTTTTCTTTCAGTATCTCAGCGGCGCGGGATTTTAGCCCGGAGCCTATTTCCACGGCTTTTATGTCAACGGAATGCTCACGCCCGCATGGGCAGTTCTTAAGTCCGGCGACCAGTTTACGGATGTCCATCGGCAGTTTCCTTCTCTTTTTTTACCTAAGAATAACATATTTCCGGCGGTATGTCCACATTTTTTGACTATAAATTTGTCTATGGTTAATATTAATTTGTCTGTGGTAATATTAACTTTTTATAAACTTATCGCTTTGCTATTGCAATCAACCGCGAACCGCTGTATAATAAATAAACATGTAATATTTATTTGATTAGGGCAGGTGTCTTTATTTATGAAAACCAAAAAGAAAGTGCTGGCTGTTATCCTGGCAGCGGTAGTGTTCGCCGTAGCCGTAATATTGGCGGGCGGATATTTTTTTCTGCTGAATCAAACGGCGGAGACGGGGGACCGGCGTAGCCGTAATCAATTCATTACGGGAAGAACGGCGTTGGCCGGCGATATTTCGTCATTCCTGTCAGTGCCTCCCGGGACTCTCGAGGGCCTTAGTCTATATGTTGGCGAAAACAGGCAAATGAGCAGGGCGCTGCGCGTTGAGCTTCAGATGACTGCTGACGGAGTGCTTGTGGTATGGCCCGGCGAGCTTGCAGAGCAGGGAAATGCCGCCGCGCTGTACGGCGCGTCCGTGAGCGTTGAGAAGCTGACGCTGGCGCAGCTGCAGAAGATAAATCTCGGCAAGGACTTCAAAAACGATGCCGACGAGTCGCCGTATGACGACATGGAAGATATTTCGTATCTGACCGTAGTGACCTTGAACGAGTATGCCAACTGGTTCCGCAGACTTGTAAGCGGCAAGCTTATACTGAGCTTTCATGACGAATCAAAGATCAGCGATCCCGAGGCGGCGATGAAAATGCTTTGTGATTCGATTGAGGCGTCATTATTCGACCGAAAAGCCGTGTTCGTCACGGAAAACAGCCAACTTTTGAGTATTTTTGATGAGAAATATCCCACATTGCTGCGCGCGGCCACCGAAAGCGAAGCGAAAGAGCTGTTCCGCGCGGCTCTGTTAAACAAAGAAATCGACAAAAAGTCGATTCCTTACGACGCTGTCATCACCGGGAAAAATGGAATTTTCAGCCGTTTTGATTCAAAAAGGTTCATCAGCTACGCGCACAGCCTTGACGTGGCCGTCATGTTTGACGGTGTGTCCAGTGCGAAGAAAGCCGGGCGGTTAAAGGAAAACGGCGCTGATATGCTGTTCACTGACGACATTGAGGCGTTATACAATGTTGTTTTCGAAGAAGAATAAATAATAACCGATTACTTCTCCCGCAGACTTGGGATATCCGACGTGTCCCGCGGCTTTAAGCGGAGATTTTCGATGATGAACGAGATCCCCATCCCGTTTGATATGACGCAGTAGTCAAACAGGTGCGTTGTGACATATTCTGAATAAGCGCGGTCAAAGCTTCTTGCGTCCGTGATTTTCAGTGACGTTAAAACATCGGCAATATTTTCCGGCGTTTCTTTCGTCAGGGCAACCGCCGCGTTCAGCGCCGCCGCGTAAAAATGTGAGAACAGCTCACCGGCCTTTTCCGTGGGCTTTTCCGCCGTAATATCGCACCGTGTGATCGAGCCGTCCGGCGCGGGGTATAGCGTGAGCATGATTTTTCCGCCGCCGCTTTCCAAAAGCAAAAACAGCGTGTACTTCTTTTCGCCGCTGTCCTCTATCACGATGAGCGACGCGGGATCGGCGGTAAGCTCGCGGCTGCGGGCGTTGAAGCGTTCCATAAAAATCCAGACGTCCATGACGCGCCCGCCCTCGCAGGCGCAGAGCGTCAGGGTGAGAAGAACAGAAAACAAAACTCGGATAATTTTTTTCATAAGCGCGTATACCTTTCTTTTTATGTGACTTTTTAGGGCGTGTTTGGAAAATCCCCGTGTGCGGATTTTTGAGCGATTTTTTTCGTCGAACAAGGCAAAATTTCGCAGTAATACACCCGTATTTCAAGGAATTTTAACGCAGGGCGGCGGAAAAAGCGCTAAAAAGCCGTGCGCGTGGGGTTTTTTAAGTACGCCCTAATATGTATGAACAGGCGTTTCAACTCATAACTGCGAATAAAATTTTGAGAAACAGATGAACGTTTTCTAACCAGTACTAACGTCTAACATCTAAAATCTAATATCTGTTTTCGGGGGGAACTGCTTTTATGACATCTTTTATGAAATGGCCCGTGAAGAAAAAAGCTTTTGCGGCCGTATGCCTTGTGCTTGCGCTTGCGGTAATCGGCGCGATTGCCTATTACGTGTTCAAGCCGGACAAAGGCGCGAGCGTCACGCTGACGACGGTGCAAAGAGGGAATATCACCCAAAAGATTGATACGTCCGGCACGGTACAGTCCGCGCATCAGGGCGTTTTCAAGGTAATCGAGGGTACGGTCGTGGACGAGGTTTATGTCCGCGTAGGCGACCGCATTGAAGCCGGCGAGCTTTTGGCGTCCTTTGACACGTCCTCGCTGGACGAGGTCGTCCGCCAGAAAAAGAACGATCGTGATTCCGCGAAAAAGGCGTACCAGGACTATGTTAATACGGCGAAGAATTCCGCGTCCGAGCTTACGAGGGTCAACAGAGAGGTCGCCGTGGTCGAGGCGAAAGTAAAAGAACTGGAGAAGGCCGTCGAAGTGAGCAAGGAGCAGGAAGCCGCTCCCGCCAAGGCGGAAAACGAGGTTGGCGGCAGACTGTTCAGTTTGCTGGGACTCAACAGCTCCGACACGGTACTGGGCCGTATCGTCAACCTGTTCGGCGGAAACTCAAGCTCTTCCTCCGCCATTGCCGCGATGCTTGGCGGCAACGCTATGAGCAGCTTCGACATGTCCTCAATAAGCTCCATGCTCGGCCAGAGCGAGGAGGAGCAGGCGCTGATGTCCGCCACGCTGGAGCTTGTCCAGCTCAAGGCGAATCAGATGATCCTTCAGTTGCAAGGCAACACCACGATGGAGTCCATGTATAAATCGCTGTACGACAACGCGGAAAAAGCTTATGAATCCACGGTGTACACGGTCGAGGCGCTCAGAAAAGGCTGGTACGCCGAATACGGCGGCATTGTCCGCGAAGTCAACATCATGAAAGGGATGCCGTACTTCTCCGCGTCGGGTGACGCGGCGGCGGCCTCTGCGATAGACGTGACGACCATCCTTTCCATGCTGACGTCATCGTCATCCGGCGGCATGGACATCACGAAAATGATTTCCGGCCTGTTCGCCGACAACAGCAGCGGCATGGTGATCGAGTATTACCCCTTTGAGGTGCGGCTTGTGTTGGGGAAGTATGACGTGTCAAAGGTTCACATGGATCAGCCCGTCAAGCTCACCTCCGTAAGCGGCCGGGAGTTTGAGGGCAATATCGTGTATATCAGCCCCGTGGCATCGACCGACAGCTCGATCAACATAAGCTCGATCCTGGGTTCAAGCGGCTCGTCAAGCGGCGTGGAAGCCCGTATCGCGATCCCCGAGCCGGACGAAAGCGTTATCATCGGCTTCGATGTCAATATTTCTATCGACGTTGAGACTTCGGAGGATGCCGTTTTAGTGCCCATGGGCTCGCTCCAGTACGATTCCGAAAACAGCGTATATGTCTTTTTGTATGACAGCAAGGAAAAAACCGTCAGCCGCACGGAGATTGTGACCGGGCTGTTCGACGGGGTGAACTACGAGATCCTGTCGGGCCTGAGCGTGGGGGACGTCATCGTGAAAAGTCCCTATGCCTCGATGAAGGATGGTGACAAGATCGACATGAAAGCGCTGGAAACGGCGGCAGAGACGAATGAATAGAAATGATGCGCGGGAAACGTGTTACGTTGATGGCAGACAAAGGGTGACGCAATGAACATAAGCGAAAACATACGGATCGCGGTCTATTCGATCCGCACAAACCTAATGCGCTCGCTGCTGACGATGCTTGGCATCATCATCGGCGTTTCCTCCGTCATTGCCATCATAACCGTTGGTGACGGCGGGCGGGACTACATCGTCTCCATGATACAGGACATGAGCTCGAACTGCGTCAGCATCGCCGTCGATGCGGCGGCCTCTTCAAGCGAGTTTATCAGCCGCGAGGACGTGGCCGCCATCAAAAAGCTTGAGTCGGTAAAGTACGTGTCGCCGATCGTCTTTAACATGGGAACGTTTACAGCCAGGAACGCTGAGGGTCTCGCGATGGTGCTTGGAGGTACGCCGGACTTCCAGTACGTCATGAACATCCCCGTGAAGCACGGGCGGTTTTTTACCGAGGAGGAATACAACTCCTCCGCCAACGTTTGTGTCATTCCGCCGTTGAGCGCGACGATGCTGTTCGGCTACGAAAACTGCACGGGGCAGACGATTGACTTCGCCATGAACGGCAAGAACGTGACGCTGAAAATAATCGGCGTTTCGGATCTGTTCGCGATGGGCGATATCGGCGACTACTCGGACATGATGAGCGGCTTCATGGGCGGCGAGGGTATGGCCGCCTCCGCGATGATCATTATGCCGAGCACGTCGCTCGACGCGCTGATGGGCAGCGACGGCTATTACGATATGATCTATATCATGGCTACGGACGATAATATGCTTGAAAGCGTCGGCAACACGGTGAAAAACCTGCTGTACGCCCGTCACGGCAATTTCGGGAGCAATCGCTATTTCGTCACGAACATGGCTACATACATTGACATGCTTGACTCCGTCATCAATATTTTGACGACGTTTATCGCCGGAGTCAGCGCGATCTCGCTTTTAGTCGGCGGCATCGGCGTCATGAATATCATGCTTGTGTCCGTCACGGAGCGCACGCGCGAGATCGGCATACGCAAGGCGCTGGGCGCAAAGACGTCAACGATCCTGATCCAGTTTTTGACGGAATCGGTCATTCTGTGCCTGATAGGCGGCATCGTAGGCTTTGTCGCCGGGGTTGGCGGCGCGACGGCCGTTTCGATATTGATGGGCATCCCTGTTGACCTGAAAGCCGGCACGGTGGCGATAGCCGTCGGTTTCTCCAGCGCCATAGGCATGTTCTTCGGAATTTATCCGGCGCGGCGCGCGGCAAAGATGCTGCCGATAGACGCGCTGAGACGGGACTGATTTGTGAAAACAGGTTACTTAATTCGAGATAAGGAGTAGACATCATGAAGAAGAAATATCGCTTAATGACCCGCGCGTTGTGCGTATTGCTATCCCTCTGCGCCGCCGCGGCCATCATCCTGCCCGCCGCCATCGCGACGGCCCCGGAGGAAAACGCCGTGTCGCTCGAGAGACGGCGCGCAGCCGCCCTCGCGGCCGCGGAGGAAAACGCCGTGTCCGTGTCCGAGAGCCAGCCTGAAGCCGCCATCGCCGCTTCCACCCCGGAGCAGGAGGCTGTGCTCGACAAAGGCCAGCGTTCGATAAATAACCCGGACGGTATATTCATCTTGCCTGAGCCTGACGCGAGCCTGCGCCTGTTCCACCCGGACACCTGGCAGGCCGCGAGCATGATCATCGAAAACGCCCTTGAGCAGCTTTTCCAAGGGAACTCCGATCCCGAGGCCATCGGGCGCATCATGGCTCAGGCGCCCATTGTAAAAGAGAGCGAGCTTCCCCTGCGGGGGGAATGGGACGACTCGATGCAATACATGATGCAGAACGGTTTTCGCAATGTCTACATCGCCTTGCGCGAAACGGCAGAACCCGACGTCTACCAGCTGATCACGATTTTCACCACCCGTCACGGCGAGATGTTTTACGTGCCGCAGGGCATTTTGTATCACGCGGCGACCGGCTGGATCACCAGCACGTCCGGCGACGGGATACTGGGCATCGGTTTTGACTACAACGTCGGGCACCTGACGCGCGCCACGGATAAAGGATGGCAGCGCACTACGGGATACAACCGCCTGTTCGACCTGCTGGCCCCGATGCTGCTGATTTATATTGACACAATGCGCGTCCCGTTTTCATATGACGGGCGAGATTATATGGTTCAGATATGGAAAGGGCTTTACGGGCCCTCAAACGGCGCGGAGATAGGGCTGTACGAAAAGGATCCCAAAGAGACGTTTTTCTGGGACGCGTCGGATCTGAATCTTGAAATGTCCATGATGGTGTATCAGGGCGACGAGCTGTTTCTTGACTGCGGAACCCAGAACACTTGGTGGATAGGTGTGTTCCGCTATGGCAGCTATACCAAAACGCCCCTGCTTCCCGCCAGCGGGCTGCGGCTGACCGGCTCTATCACTTTCGAGGATCCCGACATGCTGGCCGCGTTTTTGGAAGCGTTCGAGCAAAGCAAGGACGGCCGTATCACCGGCACGGTGGACGGACTTATGTTCTCGTTTGACTGGCGTTAATGAGATCGCAGTTAGATAAGGAAGTAGGATACAGTATAGTCAAAATTATGCCGCACCAATGCGGACGCCGAATAAACCCGGCGGGGTGGAGGTTAAATTGACAGAAAACAAAAAGCCCAATAACGCGCTTGAGTCTCCCGCCGGGAATCCGCAGGGGCTGAAGCTCGACAAAAAGACCGTCGCCGTCATCACCGCGCTGATTTTGGGGATCATGCTGTTTGTCGGCGTGCTGACCCAGGTCGTGCCTCGCGGGGCATACGACGTTGGCGGCGATGGCGCGATTATTCCCGCCGCAGTTGACCCTGTTACAGGAGAAAATGTCAGCACATACGCGCCGATGCCCGATTTCAAAATGCCGTTTTGGAAAACGTTCACGGCCCCGATCGAGGTATTTACGTCCGACGAGGCGCTGACCGGCGTCGCGATCATCCTGTTTATCATCCTCATCGGCGGCACGTTTTTGATTTTGGAAAAGAGCGGCGTGCTGAAATACATACTGTCCGTCATCGTAAAAAAGTTCGCCGATAAAAAATACAGGCTTCTGCCGATCATGATCCTCGCAATGATGGCGCTGAGTTCCATCGTCGGCATACTGGAGGAGAGCGTGACTCTCGTGCCGCTGTGTGTGGCGATTTCCCTGGCGCTGGGCTGGGACTCGCTTGTGGGTATCAGCATAAGCCTGATCTCCGTCGCTTTCGGCTACTCTGCCGCATTGTTCAACCCGTTCAACGTGGGCCTCGTCCAGTCCATGGCGAAGCTGCCGATGTTTTCGGGACTCGCGTACAGGCTCGTGATTTTCTTCGGCGTGTACGCCATTTTGACAACATTTGTTGTTTTATACGCAAAAAAAATAGAAAAGAATCCGCGCAAGTCCATCGTTTATGAAAGCGACCTCAAGCTGCGCGAGAAGTACGGCTCGGGTATAGACGAGGAGATCGTCCGCGATCCCAAAATGCGTAAGGCGACGCGGACTTTCGTCGGCTGTATCGGCGGAGTGCTTTTCTGCGCGGCGGTCAGCTTCATTGTTCAGCGTATCGAGGCCGTGCCGGAGGTCATACGCGGGAACATTGATTTTCTGCCGATGGTGGCTATGGCGGTGCTGTTCACCGTGGGCGGGCTGTCGGCGGGGCGCATCGTTGGGATACGCGGAAAAAAACTCCTGAGCGGCTTTGCCGACGGCGCGAAAGCCATCGCGCCCATCGCCCCGCTGATCATATTTGTCATGGCGATCACGTTTATCTTAAAGCAGGGCATGATTATTGATACCATTCTTTACCATGTGTATGAGGGGATCAAGGGCTTCGGGCCGTCGTCTGCGCTGCTGTTTATTTTCCTGTTCGTGCTGGCGCTGGAGTTTTTTATCGGCAGCGGCACGGCAAAGGCGTTTCTGATCATGCCCCTCGTGCTGCCGCTTGTGGACATGGTCGGCGTCTCGCGTCAGTCGATCGTCATCGCGTTTTGCATGTCCGACGGCTTCGCGAACATACTTTATCCCACGAGCGGCGTCATGCTCATCGCGATAGGGCTTGTCAATGTGTCATACGGGAAATTTATGCGGTTTACGTGGAAGCTGTTCGCGGCGGTGTTCGCGTTCGCGGCGCTGATTTTGCTGGGAGCGGTGGCGATGGGTTACTAGGCAATCAGCGGTTACCTAATCATAATATAAGGTTGATTCGCATGAACGATCGAATAATCCCCCGTCTGGCGGCCTTTATTCTGGCCGCCTTATTGCTATTTACATTTACCCTCGCGGGCTGCGGCCTGCTGAAGCCGCCCGCGTTATCGCTCAATACCCTGCGTTTCGAGGGCGAAATAAGGGAGCATGTCTCAGCCGTGCGCGATCCGAGTCTGCATTTCATCGATGGCGAACGGCTCGGAAACCCCATGACAAGCTCGGGGCTTATGCGGCTGTACCTCGACGACAATAGCTTTGGCGTCGCGCTGTTTGAGACGTCCAAGGAGCAGATGTGGTACTCGCTGCCAATCGCCGCGGATGAAGATGACAGTCAGGACGGCGATCAGGATGATAATGACGATGCGTACACGCCCGCGCCGGTCGCCGCGGGTCATGGCGGCAGTCCGGCGGCTATCGCGCGTCTTGATATCGTATGCGGGCGCGACGTCTACCGCGTCAACTCGCAGGATGACGCCGTCGCCTACGGCAATGTGGCCGTGGACGTGACGGGAAGCATGGAGGTCACCGGTTTCGACGTGAAGTACGTCATAACCGTCGATGAAGCCACGGCGAAAAGCGTCGATCGGGACAAGCTGGCGGACGGCGAGCTTTCTGAACGCGACTTCAAAAAGACCGACATTGTGTTTTTGGTCACGGTGAGCTACCGGCTGCGTGACGGCAACCTTTACATCAGTGCGGCGTGGGAAAACCTGTCAGGCAATGGGAACGCCTTTATTGAAAATCTCGGACTGTTTGAGTTTTTCGGCGCGAACACGGAGGCGAAGGATGGCGACTTCATCCTGGTGCCGGACGGCTGCGGCGCGGTGATCTATACCGCTGTCCCGGATCCGAATTTCAAGCCGCTGAGATTTGCGGTGTACGGCGGAGATGTGGTTAATCCCGGCAGGCAAGCCACGCTCCCGGCGATTTTTCCGGCATTCGGAGCAAAACGCGGCAACAACGCGTTCATTATTATCATCGAGTCCGGCGATGCGATCGCCACGATTTCCGCGGACCGCGCGACAGGCGAAAGCGGCCTCAACATGGTAGGAGCCAGTTTTAATATTACTGAAACGAAAATAACCGGCGAGAAAGCCCATACGGTTCGGACGGTGAACACAGAAAGCTCTGTGGATGAGGTTCGGCTGTGTGTGCGATTGCTGGGCGGCGGCAGCGCAAATTACGACGGAATGGCGGCGGCGTGCCGCGAACAGTTTATGCGCAACCGGCTTATATCCACCAATATAGTCCGCAACGAGGAATATCTCCCGTTCAACCTGAGCCTTGTCGGCGCGTCCACCGGGTTTTCAAGCCTGATCCAAAAGATTGAGACGACGAAAACGCTGACGACTTTTGAGCAGGCGCGGGACATTCTGGCGAGGATGAAAGCTAAGGGCATCAACAACGTGAATATCCGCTTTCGCGGCGCATTGTCCGGTGGGGTCAACCAAAACGAAATCGGCAAGCTGTCGCCGTCATGGAGTCTGGGCGGCAAAAAGGGCTTTGGTCAGTTGTCGGAGTACGCGGCGGCGCAGGGGCACAGTCTGTTTCTTGACGTGAGCGCGCTGTCGTGGAGCGGTGACAGTGTGACATCCAACAAGGCGGCTCACGCTATAAGCGGCGAAAACGCGGGCGTCAATATGCCTAACCCGACGCAGGACATAACCAAGGTGTCCAAGCTGAAAAGGAATCTTTTGGGTTTTTCCGGCCTTGAAAATGTGGTCATAAAGCTGCTGACCGACGCTAAAAAGCTGAGTTTTGACGGTTTTTGCCTGGAGGACGCCGCGCGACTGCTCTACTCCGACTACTCAAACGGCTATACAAGCCGCCAAAGCGCCGCCGCGATCGTCGCGGAGAACGCGGCCGCGCTTTCGACGGGACGTGATATGATGCTTGATACGGGAAATTTCTACGCGATCAAAAACGCCGACGTCATCGTCAATCTCCCTGTTGTGGCAGCGGCGGGCGAGCGCAAGGGCTATTACGAGGCGGTGCCTTTTGTGCAGATGATCCTCCACGGCACGGTCGATTACTCGGGCAGGCCGATCAATCTGTCCGCCGATCCAAGCAAGACGATGCTCCGATTTGTGGAGTACGGCGCGTGTCCGTCATATGAGTGGACTTTTGATTCCTCATCGGAAAAATTCTACTACGAAACATGGCTCCAGGACGCCGTTCAATTCTACCAAAAGGCCAGCGAAGCCCTGAGCAGCCTGCGCAATACCCGCATCACCGACAACTACGAAACCGCCGAGCGGAATGTTTACTGCACGGAGTATGACGGCGGAGCGGTTATTTATGTAAACTACAACGGCGAAGCGGCGGAGGTTGACGGCATTATCGTCGCGGCGAACAGTTTTATCAGAATCAACTAGCCCTCCGTCACGCCTAAAACGCTGGATTAGCGCGACGGAGGACTAGCTGTTTGAAAAAGGAGAATCAAAGATGAATGGTAAAATCAGACGGTACATGCTTGCCGGTAACGCTGTCCTGCATCCTGCTGATAACGACGGTATTCGTGCTTGATTATCTCATCTTTGTTTCGGAGGGCGCGTTGCGGTGGGATTTCAAGCGGCTAATGCTTGAGTCACCCTCCGGTCCCGTGGCGCAGGCGCTTGCGTTGAAGAGGTCTGCGATTCTTTCGGGGCAGGTAGGGCGCATTGTAACCTCAATGCTGATTCATGGGGGTGCGCTGGCGCACCTTGCGCCGAATTGCCTGGCTGTTCTGTTTTTGAAGCGTAGGGCGCACATGCTGGAGCAATCAAGCTCTCTCCAGCGCATTTATCTGCTGATTTGCGTTTTTGCCAACGTCTTTGCCGACAAGTACACGCTGGTGGAGCACGGCGGTGGATTCATAGCCGGTGTTGTGCTGGGCTTTTTCTTAGAACCTGTAACATCTAAAATCTATTAGGGGCAGACACAAAGTCTGCCCCATTTATGCTGTTCAATTAGCGCCGAATTTCTGCGAAGCTCAGGCATTCGCTTGCGCAAGCTTTTGCCTTTGCTGCCGTCTCCGCCTCGACTTGTAAGACAAAAGCGCGTCAAACTGCGCGTCCGGCGTAACGCACGACCCTACCGTTACGCAGCCCACGCCGTAAAATCCGTGGAAGTCGCTGCCGCCTGTCATGAGCAGGTCGTGCTTCTTTGCTTTTTGCTGCAAATAAACCACGTCCTCCTCCTTACACGACGGATGCCAGACCTCGATACCGTCAAGTCCAAACTCGATAAGCTCGTCCAGCAGCTCGTAGTTGTTATACAGCGCGGGGTGCGCCAAAACGGCGATGCCGCCCGCGTCATGCACGGCTTCGATGACCTCCGAGGGCTCGCTGTAAATCGGCTCATAAAGGATAGGATTCGCGCCCTCGGCCGTGAAGATTTCGCGGTAAAGATCGCCGTAGACGCGGTCAGCCAGGCCGCTTTCCATCAGCGAGTGCATGATGTGCTGCTTGTAAACGCCGGTGGAACCGACGGCGCACTTGAGGATAAAATCGGGCGTGACGGGAAAACGCGCCGCCGCCTTAAGCGTCATAAACTGGCTGGCTTTTTTTGTTTGCAGAAGATTGCGGCGGCACAAGCCCTCAAGCCTGTCGGGGCTGTCCGCCAGATAGCACAAAATATGTGCCCGCGCGCCGCGCTTCTTATCGGTCGCGGACAGCTCAACGCCCGGTATCACCTTGACGTCAAACCGGTCCCCGATCAATTTTCCCCTGACGTTCCCGGCAAGACAGTCATGATCCGTGATGGAGATGGTTTTGATTCCCTGTTTCTTCGCCAAAACGATCAAGTTGTCGATGCCCATTGACCCGTCAGAGAGCCTTGTGTGACAATGTAAATCCGCAACCAAAAAATTGTCCTCCTTTAGAACCTGTTTAGCATCTCCCACGCGGCAAACTTTTGGTAAAATCAGGAGATCTGCTGCGTCAAGAAATGTAGAGGCTTGTAATCAAGCCTCGAAATAAACAAATTATTTTTGCGCTTTTTTCCTTGCATCTCACCTGATTTTACTCAAAATTTTGCTCGCGGCGAGATGCTAAACAGGTTCTTAAGCGCATCCAGTCATTTAGTTGAAGCATGTCCGATATTTTCATAAAAAACAGCGAATAATCCCTCACTATATACTATTGTACATGATTTAGCCGAGGTTTGCAAGGGTTAAATGAAATATCTTTATTTTTTCCATAGTTTGTGCTATAATAATGTACGCCTTAACGACTATAAAATCCACAAAAAACAAGCAAAAGTTTTGATATACGGGTTTTGCGCAATTTTTTGCTGTGATTTTAAGGAGTTAAGGAGTATACATACGCAGATAAGGACGAAAGAATATGCTTGGACATGAAAAAAGAGTGGCCGTCGGCATGAGCGGCGGCGTAGACAGCTCCGTTGCCGCGCTGATTTTGAAAGAGCAGGGCTTCGAGGTTGTCGGACTGACGCTTGCGCTTTGCGGGAACGGGCCTCCGCCCGGCGTCGGGGACGCGAAAAAGGTCGCGGAGCATATCGGGATAGAGCACCATGTTTTGGACTTGCGTGGTATTTTTAGGAAAAAGGTGACGGACTATTTCGTGCGCGAGTACCAAAACGGCGCGACGCCGAACCCCTGTGCCGTCTGCAACCGTGAGATCAAGTTCGGCGCGATGCTGGACGCGGCGGGGAAGCTGTCGGCCGGCAGACTCGCGACAGGCCATTATGCCGCTGTGGAATTTAACGAAAAAAGCGGGCGGTACATGCTGCGAAAGTCCCCGTGCGGCAAGGATCAGAGCTACTTTCTGGCGCTGCTGCGGCAGGACCAGTTGAAAGCCGCGATGTTCCCGCTGGCGGGGATGAGCAAGGACGCCGTTCGTGAAATCGCGGTGTTGGGGGGTCTGCCAGTCGCCCATAAGCCGGATAGCCAGGAGATCTGCTTTATTCCAGATAACAATTATGTTCAATTCATCCGCGAGTATACAGGAGTCCCGCCGAAGGAAGGCGATTTCGTTGACGCGGGCGGCCATGTGATCGGGCGTCACATGGGCATCGTCTGCTACACGGTCGGTCAGCGCAAAGGGCTTGGCGCGTTCGGCAGACCTATGTTCGTAACAGGAATAAACGCCGCCGAAAACACCGTGATCCTGGGCGAGGGGACGGAGCAAAACGCCGGCGGCTTCATCGCGGAGGACATGAACTGGATCGCGTTTGACAGGCCGCCGTCAGAATTCACGGCGGAGGTCAAGATACGCTTCCGCGCGCGCCCGGCCAAGGCTGTTGTGTACGCGCACGAGGACGGCATGGTAGAAGTGCGTTTTGACGAACCGCAACGGGCGGTTACGCCGGGGCAGATCGCGGCGCTTTATGACGGTGAAAATCTGCTTGGCGGCGGACGAATCAGAGAGGGGATACGATTGTGATAGAACTGCATCGTTCACGGGCAAAATTGCTTGAGGAATTATTTGCCTATTCGGAGGAAACAATGATACGCTCTTTCACGCAGGGGCATATGGGACGCGGGTGGGTCAATGATTTGCGGGACATTGTCTGCGCGCAGATATTGGTCGGCGATTTCTGCGTTTTTGCGGGCGACCATAGAGATGACGAGGCGATAAATCTTGTGAAGAATATACCGTCCGGACATAAAACACCGTGGATGCTCATGATACCGCAAAACGATGGCTGGGGCGGTTTGATCGAAACGGTTTACGGAGATATCGTCAAAAAAATCTCCCGTTACGCCATCAAAAAAGAAAAGGACTGCTTCGATGAAGAAAAGCTCCGGCGTTTTATCGGGGAGCTGCCGGATGAATTTCAGTTGACGCAAATTGACGAAGCGCTTTATCATCAGACGTTCCTGCACGATTTCTCGCAGGATTTCTGTTCGCAGTTCTCCTCCGCCGAGGATTACCTGTCGCGCGGCTTGGGGTACTGCGCCGTCCACCGGGGCGAAATCGTATCCGGCGCGTCATCCTACACGGTTTATGACGAGGGGATAGAAATTGAGATCGCCACAAAATCCGGTTACAGACGCCAGGGTCTGGCGGCGGCCTGTGCCGCGAAGCTGATCCTACACTGCCTGGAGCGCGGACTGTACCCGAGCTGGGACGCGGCAAACAAAGCGTCGGTGGCGCTTGCGGAAAAGCTGGGGTATCATTTTGATTTTGAATATGACGCGTATGAGGTAGATATTAAAAAAATTTTTGAAAGGAAAGTGTAAGATGTTTAATGCCGAAAAGACAAAAAATGACATTGTTGATTGGATCGCCCGTTGGTTCGAGGAAAATGGCGCGAACTGCGCCGCCGTCGTCGGGATATCCGGCGGTAAGGACAGCTCCGTTGTCGCGGCGCTGTGCGCGGAGGCGCTGGGCCGTGGGCGCGTGGTCGGCGTGATGATGCCAAACGGCGTCCAAAGCGATATCGGCGCGGCGGAATCGCTTGCGGATTTCCTGCAAATCAGGCGGTATACCGTCAACATCCGCGCGGCATACGACGGGATTTTGGCGGAAATGGATCGCGCTGGGATCGCCGCAACGGATCAGACGCGGTTCAACCTGCCCGCGAGACTGCGCATGTCGGCGCTGTACGCGGTTTCGCAGTCGGTGAACGGGCGGGTAGCCAACACCTGCAACCTGTCGGAGGATTATGTCGGCTACTCCACGAGGTACGGCGACAGCGTTGGCGACTTCAGTCCGCTGTCCATGCTGACCGTGACTGAGGTCAGGCAGATAGGCCGCGCCCTGGGACTGCCGTCCGCGCTTGTGGACAAAACGCCCGCTGACGGGCTGACGGGCAAAACCGACGAAGAGAATCTGGGCTTCACGTACCAGGTTCTGGACGAATACATCCGTACCGGATTGTGCCCGGACGCGAAAATCAGGGAAAAGATTGATCATCTGCACAGAGTCAATCAATTTAAGCTGAAGCTTATGCCAAGTTTTTTGCATATAGACTGAATTTCATAAAATTTTCCTCTTGTGTGCATAAATAGAGAAACGCAGTCAAAACTATGACTGCGTTTTTTGATTTTGTGATTGACGGAGGAATTATTTTGAAGAACATCATAACATGCATCATGGCATGCGCCGCTTCGGCGGTCGTGACGGTCACATTTTACTGCGCGGAGCGCACCGCGTCCCAATGCGAGATACTGTGTGAAAAACCGGCCGCGTTCGTGCAGTCCGCGCGGAAATCAACTGCCGTGAGCGGTTGCAAAAGCGGCGGACAGGCGGCTGATACGGCGAAAGCGACCGCTCAACCGACCGCTCAATCGGCCGCGCAAACAAGCAAGACCCCCGTGAACGCGGCACCCGTGAAAAAAACGGCTCCGGCCACAGCGGATAAACCCGCAGCGGAAAAAGCCGCGACAGATCAGGTAAAAAAAGCTCAACCCGCCGATGTCAAGCCGCTTGTTAAGAGCACGGATTATGAAATCCCACAGGGAGACACGTCGTTCAAAACGTACACCTATTACACGAGCCTGAATAGGAATTCGGCGCAGTGGAAGCTCCAGCAGGAGGCCTACACCGACGAAAATGGCCTCCGGAAAATGGGCGGCGACTACATGGTCGCGCTGGGCAGCTACTACAGCGGCACTCTGGGCGAACGTTTTTTAGTCACGCTTGACGGCGGCGAAACCTTTACTGTGGTCGTGTGCGACTTCAAAAGCGACCGCCACACCGACTCCGCCAATCAGTATTCGCCCGTGAACGCGCAGATGAAAAACGTGGTCGAGTTTTACGTGGACAAAAACCTTGACAGCGCCGCGAAAAGGATGGGCGACGTGTCATATATAGAGGGATTTAAGGGAAATATCACGGCTATAGAGAAAATTTGAGTGATCAATGGGCAGTGATCAGCTGAGTTTCATTCGTTCTTCGATCAGCCTGCTAAATGCTTCGATAAGCGTTGGCAAGTTCCGTTAAATCCTCAACAACATTTGGATTCCAGTGTATCTTTTTTGTAAGCTCGCCGCACGGAAATTCTGCACATAATCCACAGAATTGAACAGAGTGCTTCCTTGCGCATTTATGTATCGGACATTGCCCGGATTGCGCCCATTCTTTGCAATATCCGTTGGATTCAATACACCCTTCACATAGTCCTTTTTCTTTTTTCTTGCAGCCGATGCAACACTCACCGCATGCTGTTATTTTTGAAAAATCAATATTCTCCATAAAACATTCCTTAATCTATGATCCCAAACAACTCTTTCGCATTTCCCGCCGTCATGTCAAGAACCTCCTGCGCCGTTACGCCGCGTACCTCCGCGATTTTTTCCGCCGTGTAGGTGATAAGCGTCGAATCGTTGCGCTTGCCCCGGAATGGGACAGGCGACATATACGGGCAGTCGGTCTCGACAAGCAGTCGGTCGTCCGGGACAAAAGCCGCTACAGCCAGCGGCTTTCTTGCGCCCGAAAACGTTACCGCGCCGCCTAAGCCAATATACATGCCGAGCGCCGCGACCTCCCGCGCAAGCTCAACGCCGCCGGAAAAGCAGTGCATCACGCCCTTTGGCCGGTACTTGCGCAGCACGGCCATCGTGTCCTCGTGCGCTTCGCGGTCATGGACGATGACGGGCAAATCCAGCTCCAGAGCGAGACTGACTTGCTCTTCAAAAAAGCTACGCTGCAGCTCGCGCGGGGAAAAGTCGTAGTGGTAATCAAGCCCGATTTCGCCGACGGACACGCATTTTTCATGCGCCCACAGCGGCGTGAATTCTTCGCACAGGGCGCTGATGCCGCCGTACCTCGCGCAGTCATGGGGATGTACGCCGCAAGCCGCGTACACGTGCTTAAACTTTTCCGCGAGCCGCAGGGACGCCTGACTCGACTTGAGATCGCACCCGCAGTTTATCACGCCCGCAACGCCGTTTTTGGGCAAAGACAAAAGGACGTCCGAACGGTCCTGTCCGAACGCCTTATCGTCGTAATGCGCGTGTGAATCGAAGATGTTGTACATCATTTATCGTACCTTGGCCCCGGCCGGTATCCCGTCAGCAAAAATCACTCTCACGTCGTCCTCGCCGCAGTCCGCCGCCAAAATCATGCCTTGGCTTTCAACACCGCAGAGCACGGCGGGACTGAGGTTCGCAACGCAGATCACGGTGCGCCCCACAAGCTCCTCCGGTTCGTACCACTTCGCGATGCCGGAAGCGACCGTCCGGGGCACGCCGCTGCCGTCGTCGAGCGTCAGCTTGAGCAGCTTTTTAGCGCGCTTGACCGGCTCGCAGCCAACGATTTTCGCGGCTTTTAGTTCCACTTTCGCGAAATCGTCAATGCTGATCATGGCGACGCCGGGAACATCCTTGGACTCGGGCGGCGCTTCCTGTCCGCCGAATCTCTGGTGAATCTCCGCCAGCATTTTTTCGGCGTCAATACGCGTGAACAGGGGAGTCGCCGTGCCGACTTTCGAGCCGGCCGGGATCTGCCCAAACGAAGAAAGGCTGTCGAGGGAATCTATCGTGCAGTTGATCTGTGTGAAAATTTTCTCCGCCGTTTCAGGCATGAACGGCCGCAGAAAGACCGCGATATAGCGGATCGACTCCACGAGGTTGTACAATACCGTCGCGAGCCTGCCGCGCTGACTTTCGTCTTTCGCCAAAGCCCAGGGCATCGTCTCGTCGATGTATTTATTGCTCCTGCGGGCCAGCGACATCACGGCTTCAGCCGCGTCGGCAACATGGAAATCGTCGAACGCCTTTGTCAGCGTATCGACGGCGTTCAAGGCGGCTGACTTGAGTTCATCGTCAAAATCGCCGCCTGCGTCACGGCAAATCAGCTCGCCGCCGAAATATTTATTGACCATGGCGACAGTGCGGTTGACCAGGTTGCCGACCGTGTTCGCCAAATCTGAATTATACCGCTCGATGACCGTCTCATACGTGATGGAGCCGTCAACCGCATAGGGCATCTCGGACAGCAAATAGTACCTTACCGCGTCCACGCCGAAAAGCTCTGTCAGCCCGTCGGCGTAAATGGTGTTGCCGCGGGACTTGGACATCTTATCCGCGCCGACTAAAAGCCACGGATGACCGTAGATCCGCTTCGGCAGCGGCTCGCCCAAAGCCATGAGCACGATCGTCCAGTAAATCGAGTGGAAACGGACGATATCCTTGCCGATGAGCTGCACGTCGGCGGGCCAGTATTTTTTGTAAAGCTCGCCGCTTCCGTCGACGTCGTAGTCCAGCGCGGTGATGTAGTTTGACAGCGCGTCGATCCAGACGTAGATCACGTGGCCGTCGTCAAACGGCACGGGAATCCCCCATTTGAACGACGAGCGCGACACGCACAGATCCTGAAGTCCCGGATTCAAAAAGTTGTTGATCATCTCTTTTTTGCGGCTTTCGGGGCAGATGAAATCGGGATTTTGCGCGATGTGTTCTTCCAGCCGCTTTTGATACTTGGACAGCCGCAGAAAGTAGGCTTCCTCCTTGGTTTTTACGACCTCGCGCCCGCAGTCGGGGCAATTGCCGTCCTTGAGCTGCGACTCCGTGAAGAAGCTTTCGCAGGGCGTGCAGTACCAGCCCTCGTACTCGCTTTTATAGATGTCGCCCTGCTCGTACAGCTTTTTGAAGATTTTCTGCACGGCGGTTTTGTGATAATCGTCAGTGGTGCGGATAAACTTGTCATAGGAGATGTTCAGCGTTGCGTAAAGACCTTTGATCTCGCCGGCGATACGGTCAACGAACTCCTTGGGGGACACGCCCGCCTTTTGCGCGTTTATTTCGACCTTCTGCCCGTGTTCGTCGGTGCCCGTCAGGAAGAATACATCATAGCCCTGCATTCGCCTGAACCTCGCGATGGCATCGGTCAAAACGATCTCGTAGGAATTGCCTATGTGCGGCTTGCCGGACGTGTAGGCGATTGCGGTGGTGAGGTAATACGGCTTTTTGGACATGGATGGTTCCTCCTTTTTTAGTAGTTAAAATTTATAGTCAGCAGACTATAAAACATAGTATACCAACAATATACGGGAAACACAAGATAATTTTACGCGAATTATAGCTGAAACTCAAAAAATATATAAAGAATATTGACAAATCAGCTTATTGCGGTTATAATACAAATAGAGATGGCGTTGCCGACAGACGGTCATGCCTCCCCAAATTACGGTTTCAAAAGAATAGCCGCTCTGTTTGGTAGGCAGGGGCGGCTATTTCTCTTGGTTATTTTCTCAATTCACAACATTGATAGGCTTGCCCGCCAAAAACGCTTTAAGGTTATTCTCGCAGATCCCCATGAGCCGCGCGCGCGTCTCATACGCCGCCCATGCGATGTGCGGGGTGATAACGCACTTTTCGCACGTCAGCAGGGGATTGTCGTCTTTCGGCGGCTCCGTGGAAAGCACGTCCACGCCCGCGCCCGCGATGACGCCGTTGTCCAGCGCGGACCTCAGCGCCGCCTCGTCCACCACCGCGCCGCGCGAGGTATTGATCAAAAACGCCGACGGCTTCATACGGCGCAGGAACGCGTCGTTTACGAGCCTGTCGGTTTCTTTGCTGTACGGGCAGTGCAGGCTGACGACGTCGCTTTTCGCGAGCAGCTCGTCAAGGGACAGGAACTCGACAGGCTCACCGGCGTACTTCTCCGGGTGAGCCGTGCACGCGAGCACATTCATGCCGAACGCCCGCGCGATGTCCGCGACGGTCCGGCCGATCTTCCCGAAGCCGATGATGCCGAAGCTCTTGCCGTACAGCTCTTTCAGCGGAGCGACCCAAAAGCAGAAGTTGCCGTTTTTTTGCCACTCTCCGGCTTTCACCGCCTTGTTGTGGAGGGCGGCGCGGTTCGTGTGCTCAAGCAGCAGCGAGAACGTCATCTGCGCGACGCCGTAGGTCGAGTAGGCGGGGATGTTCGTCACGGGAATGTTCTTTGTCCGGGCATACGCGGCGTCCACCGCGTCGAAGCCCGTGCTCAAAAGGCCGATGTACCCGGTGTTTGTGAAGCGGTCAATGTCCGGTCTCATGAGCTTCGTTTTGTTCGTGAGCACGACGCCGCAGCCGGCCGTGCGCTCAAAAACTTCCTCGGGGCGGGTGAAATCGCAGACCTCGTATTCGTCAACGTATTTCGTGAGCCAGTCCCAGGAAAGGTCGCCGGGGTTTGTGGTGTAACCGTCAAGAATCACAGCTTTCATTGTAAAAAACTCCTTTGAAAGTGATATTACACCGTGATTATACCATACTATCATAGTATATTGAATATGATTTTGAAAAATATTTTGAAATCAAGTTGACCGTATGTGAAAAATCAGGTAGAATCTATAGTAGGCGCTTCAAAAAACTTACGTTGCTCTCGGCGTCATCGGTGTTACGTCCGCCAGTACTCCGCGCAATCTTTCGTCCGCTCCATAAAACCGTATTCGATCAAATACCGCCGCACTGTCGCGTAATCCTCATAGATCGCTTCCAGTATGCCGTTGACCTCCTTTTCGCCGTACCGCTTTCCTTTCTCGAATTGCCCGGAGATCACGCGCAGGATAACGAGCTTCTTCTTTTCCTTTGGCGAAAGCGATTTCAGGACAAGGGGTTCTGTGGACGAGAAAAACGTGCCGATGATTTTCTCCGTTTCCTCAGCGGTCGCCATGTAACGCTCGTCAACCATGGTTGCGCCGCTATGGATTTCAAACGCTTCCCAGCTTCCCTTTGGGTCGGCGCTTACCAGTTCATGGATCCCGGCCAGGAGCGTCATGACGCCTTTGACCCTTTGAGGCCTGACGAAATACGTGCCCTTCGCGGCTTTTTTGTCCTCCGCGACCAGGTCGGCCGCTATCAGCGGTTTCAGATGGTGGTACACCTGCCCGGTCGAGTTGTAGCCGCGTTTTTCCACAAGCGCCGCGACGGTCATAGGCTCCCTGACAAGCGCCAGCAAAAGCGCGAGCCTGTCTCCGCTGCCGATACAGCCCAGGACCTTTTCGGCCGCACTGTTTTCGGTCAGCCGAAACAATTCCTCATTCGGCGGCGGCGGTTCTTTTGTGAGCAGATTTTTGATCTCGCCGATTTGCTCCCTGATCTCGTCGATTTCGCGTTCAAGATTTCTTGGCATATGAATAACCTCCTCTAGATAGTGTCGACATGAGATTATGCAATAACCTTTAACCATAAGAAAAGACAACGTACAGTAACCGCGCCAAGGAAGGCAGATGTTGTCTTTGCATATCGAGTAGCAACGCCGCGCCACTG
>Ga0123353_10000333_pt1 | contig 58025 bp, 54 predicted proteins | sample TergutLab28metaG_3_FD_92763 | JGI IMG/M metagenome (GOLD analysis project Ga0123353, IMG submission 92763) | Labiotermes labralis P3 segment gut microbial communities from Petit-Saut dam, French Guiana - Lab288 P3 | ecosystem: Host-associated > Arthropoda: Insects > Digestive system > Gut ... | reverse complement strand
TACAGTTTACCACGCTTTTTATTTTTCGGCAACTTACTGCGCTGGCCACTCGCTGTTCGTTGCCTTTTAGGTGCTACACTTTTATCCTTATTTTTGCTATGTTTCTATTTTACTAAAAACACCCATGAATATATAGATAATGCTATTCAGGCCCATCTGAACAACCCTCAACCGCAATACCCACTTGAACCCCCGGCCCCGCTGTGCTATGCATAGTATAGCACAGCTTGATGGAGATGGCAAGCTGGTTTTTATTGATTTTCCTCGATTTCCATAATCCACTGCGCCAACAGGCGCTGCGCTTGCGGGCCGTAGAGGTTTTGCAGGTAGGCGTCGCCGTCGGCCCGCTCCACGCGGACGCTTTCGATTCCCAGTGAACGGCCTTTATCTGATGGCGCGCGTGTTGCGTTGCCCTCGAAGGGCCGCAGTTCCAGCCAGCCCTCCTGCAGCAGGCGGTTGGTGAGCTTCACGGCGCCCAGCGGGGCGCGGCCCCGTTCGAGCAGGGCCGCGTTCACCGGGTCGAGGAACCGGCTGATCGTCACTGCCTCCTGCCCGATAAACGCCTCTGCCCGGAATTCGCATCGGGCTTCAGCGGGCGGCGCTGCCAGGCCTTCTGTTTTGAAGCCATTGATGACCTCCAGGAACGCCGCGCCGTACTGCTCGAGCTTCTTGCTGCCCACGCCCGAGACCTGCAAAAATTCCTCCGGCGTTTTGGGCAGGCGGACGCACATGTCGATGAGCGCCGCGTCGGAAAAAATCACGAAGGCGGGTACGGATTGCCTGTTCGCGAGCCGCGTGCGCAGCGCCTTGAGCCTTGCAAGCAGGGCCGGGTTCACGGCGGCGCGGGGGGCTTCCGTCCGGGATACAGCTGCCTGCGTATGCGGCGCGGTGCGCATGGTCACGCGCTCGCCCTCAAACAGCACGGCCCGCGCGCGCGGCCCCAAGCCGATCGTGGGGAACTGCCCGTCGCTCTGGGTCAGGCAGCCCAGCCGGATCAGATGCGCCGTCAGATCGAATATCTCCTGCTGGCGCGTGCCCTTCATCGCGCCGAAGGTGGGCAGCTCGTGCAGGCGCAGCTCGCGCACCCGCCGGCTGTCCGCGCCGCGCAGGGTATGGGTGAGCAGGGAGACGCCGCAGCGCCCCTTCATCCGCGCCATGCAGCTGAGGATCTTCTGCGCCTGCGTGGTGACGTCCGCCTCGTCCCAATCGCCGCCGCAATTCCCGCAGTTGCCGCAGGCGTCCCCGGCGCTCTCGCCGAAGTAGCGCAGGATCTGCCCGCGCAGGCAGGCGCCGCTCTTGCAGTATTGCTCCATCTCGCGCAGGCGTCGTCTGTCGCGTCGTTTCACTTCCTCCTGTTCTTCAAATGTCAGGCTGGTGTTTTCGTCGCCGCCGTGGTCGATCAGGTAGCGGCACAGCTGCACGTCGCTGCCGCTGAACAGCAGCAGGCAGTCCGCCATGCTGCCGTCGCGCCCCGCGCGCCCCGCCTCCTGGTAGTAGCTCTCGATGTTCTTTGGCATGTTGTAGTGCAGCACGAAGCCCACGTTGCTCTTGTCTATCCCCATGCCGAAGGCGTTGGTGGCGGCCATCACGATTTTGCGGTCATAGAGGAAGTCGTCCTGGTTGCCGCTGCGTTCCAGAGGGTCGAGGCCCGCGTGGTAGCGCGTGGCGGCCACGCCCGCCTCCAGCAGCCGTTCGCAGACCTCCTCCACGGTTTTGCGCGTCCCGCAGTAGACAATCCCGCTCTTGCCGGGATTTTTTTCTATGTAGCCGAGCAGCTCGCCGAATTTGCTCTTGGGCCCCGCGCTGCGCACCTCGAAGCGCAGGTTGGGCCGGTCAAAGCCCGTAGTGAGCGCGAAGGGCTCCCGCAGCCGCAAAATGCGTGAAATATCCTCTTTTACCTCTCCGGTGGCCGTGGCGGTGAAGGCGGCGATCGCGGGACGCCTGGGCAGACAAGCGATAAAATCGCAAATGTTCAAATAGGCGCTTCGGAAATCCTGGCCCCAGTGGGAGATGCAGTGGGCCTCGTCCACGGCCACCAGGGATATTTCGGCTTCAGACGCGAAGCGGGAAAAACAGGGCGTGTCCAGGCGCTCGGGCGCGACGTACATGATCTTGTACTGCCCCTGCCGCGCGCGCAGCAGGGCGGTGTTCTGCTGCTGCTCGCTGAGGGTGGAGTTGATATACGCGGCGGGCACGCCGTTCTCGCGCAATGCCGCCACCTGGTCTTTCATCAGAGAGATCAGCGGGGAGACCACCAGGGCGACCCCCGGCAGCAGCAGCCCGGGGATCTGGTAGCACAGCGATTTCCCCGCGCCCGTGGGCATCACGGCCAGGACGTCGCGCCCCGCGCACAGCGCGGCCACGATCTCCTCCTGCCCGGGGCGGAAGCTGTCATAGCCGAAGGTATCCTTCAGCACGTCAAGGGGACGCAGCCCTTCAGCCGCCTGTATACCCCATCATCTCCGTTCGCTTTATTGTCAAGACAGTGTGCTTTTTTCGCTTCCGCAGGGCAGTATAGCACACGCTATGGAGAAATTCAAGAGAAACATTTGCATTCCCCCCGAATATCTGTTATACTGTACGCAAGATGAGGAGGGAACATATGCTTTTGACCATAATCCTGGGACTTTGCGGGCTGCTGATGATCATGCTGCAGCCATTGAAGTGGGTGAAGAAGGGGCCCTTCGCGGGCTTCGCGAATAAATCCTTCGCCTCGATGTTCTTCTGCCTGGCGGGGGTGGCGGGGGCCGCGCAGCGCGGGAGCCTCAACTGGCAGGCGGCGGCGCTGCTGTTCGGCTTCTGCCTGGCCTGCCTGGGGGACATCCTCCTGGCCCTAGAGCCCATCCTGAAAGACCCGGAACGGGACAAGAACTACGCCTTCGTCCTGGGGGCCGTGCCGTTTTTCATCGCGCATGTGATCAACCTGGCGGTGCTGCTTTCGCGCAGCGAAATCACCCCCTGGCTGCTCGTGCTGCTGCCGGTGCTGCCGGTGGCATACGCCGTTCTGTGGCGCACAAAAATTTTCGATTTCGGCAAGGTGGGCGGCCCGCTGCTGATCTACGCCCTGCTGCTGGGCGCGCTTGCCTGGGCCGGGGCGCAGACTAACGGCACTTTACGCCTGCTCACTCTCCCGGCGGCCTGCCTGTTTGCCGTCTCCGATACCTCGCTGTTCTACTTCAACTTCGGCGCGAAAAAGCAGAGCAGCGGCAGCGGCGGCTTCTCCTTGCTGGTGATGTTCCCCTACTACCTGGCCCAGGCGCTCATGGCCTGCGCGGTGGCGTTCGTATGATCCTAACCCGCGAGAAAGACTTTTATCAGAGCTTCTTCAAGCTCACCGGGGCCATCGCCCTGCAAAACTTGATACAGCTGGGCGTGGGCCTGTGCGACAACATGATGCTCGGCGCCTACAGCGAGACCGCCATGGCCGGCACGGCGGTGGTGCTGCAGGCGCAGTTCCTGCTGCAGATGACCCTGGCGGGCATCGGCACGGGGGCGGCGGTCATCGCCGCGCAGCACTGGGGCAAACGGCAGACCGAGCCCATCCGCCGCATCTTCGCCGTGGCCTTCTGGCTGGCGCTGGGCGCGGGGTTGATTTTCGGTGGCCTGGGGCTGTTCATCCCGGAAAAAGTGCTGCGCCTGCTGACAAACGAAGCCGCCGTCATCGAACAGGGGGTGCAATATTTCCATGCCCTGGCCGCGGCCTACCCATTGTTCGCGCTGAGCAGCGTGGGCGTGGCGATGTTCCGCAGCGTGGAGAGCCCGCGCGTCGGAGTATACCTCTCCCTCTCGGCCCTCGGGCTGGACGCCGTGCTGAACTATATCTTGATCTATGGCAAGCTGGGCTTCCCCTCCATGGGCGCGCGGGGCGCGGCCATCGCCACGTTAATTTCCTATACCGCGCAGTTCGCCCTGCTGGTGATTTTCGCGGCGTGCTTCGACAAGAAGCTGCAATTCAGGCTGCGCGACTGCCTGGCTGTACAAAAAAAAGATTTCAGGGCCTACGCGAAGACCGCCCTGCCGCTCATGGGCTCCCAGGTCTCCTGGGGCGTCGCCATGAACCTGCAAAGCGCCATCATCGGGCGGCTGGGGCAGGGGCCCATCGCGGCGGTGGCCATCGCGCAGGCGCTGTTCCAGCTGGTTACCGTGGTGATCTACGCCGCCGCGTCGGCCTCCCACGTGGTAATAGGCAAAGCCGTGGGCCAGGGGGACATCCCCCGCGTCAAGATCTACACGCGCACGCTCCAGGTGCTCTTCGTGGGGATGGGCCTGTGCACGGCCACGGCCCTGTTCTTCGGGCGGGGTCTGGTGATAGACGTCTACAACATCGCCCCGGAGACCCGCGGCCTGGCCCTGCAGTTCATGGCGGTGCTCAGCGTCACGGTGATCGGCACCAGTTACCAGATGACCTGCCTGGCGGGCATCGTCTCCGGGGGCGGGGACACCCGCTTCGTGCTCATCAACGATTTGATTTTCCAGTGGGGCATCATCCTCCCCTTGAGCGCCCTGGCGGCCTTCGTGTGGCAGCTGCCGCCCGTCTGGGTCTTCATCTTTCTCAAGAGCGACCAGATTCTCAAGTGCGCCGTGGCGGCGGTGAAGGTCAATCGATTCAAATGGATCAAGGACTTGACGCAGTGACGCAGCGACGCAGCACTGCTGCGTATGCGCTTTCCGCTTGCGTTTTCCACGGAAGTGATTTATAATGGTGACATCCCAAAATATATCGACAGGAGGCCAACCCCATGCAAATCATTATCTCTTTCATCACCGCGCTGTTCCTGATGTGCACCAGCTTCATCACCGCCCTGCCGCACACCCTCATGCTCGACAGCCAAACGCCCGAACAGACCATCACCGATGTGGAGGAAGTCCTCGCGCTGTACCAGGAGATTGCCGCGCAGAATGAGGATATTCGGCTCTTGCACATGAATAAATATGAATCACCGGGCCTGAAATATAGGCTGGCAAATTTGGTCTACTGTATCTTTGTCGGCACTATTTGGCCGGGGATGCCCGGCAGCCCGGAGAAACTTACAGCCGATGATCTCGCCGGCGCAACGGCGGAATACTATAGGGAAGGCAAAACCTTGGTGATTTCCCTGGTGCCCGATCTGGACGAAAACTACGGCGCCGCGGGCGACCGGCTGATTGGCAATCCATACGGCTACGTCGCAATTTATTCGGCGAGATATGTTCAGCCGTCACACGCCAGAATTGTCGTCGATACGGAAAGCGGCAAGATCGTCGCGGCGGATTACGTTTTGACTGTAGAGATGTGGAACGTCAATCCGGTAAGGATCAATCCCATCGTCGAGAAACGCATTTATAAGCTCCCATAACAAACGAAATGAGGAACACCCATGCTCACCGACGTAGAAATCGCCCAGGGCGCGCGTATGCTGCCCATTGGGCAGGTCGCCGCCAAGCTCGGCGTTGGCGGGGACGACCTGGAGCTCTACGGCAAATACAAGGCGAAGCTCGGCAACGCGCTCTTCGCGAAAACAAAAGACAGGCCCGACGGCAGGCTCGTGCTGGTCACGGCCATCAACCCCACCCCGGCGGGGGAGGGCAAGACCACCGTCACGGTGGGCCTGGGCCAGGCCATGCAGCGCATAGGCAAAAAGGCCGTCGTCGCTTTGCGCGAGCCCTCCCTGGGGCCTGTGTTCGGCGTGAAGGGCGGCGCGGCGGGGGGCGGATACGCCCAGGTGGTGCCCATGGAGGACATCAACCTGCACTTCACAGGGGATTTGCACGCCGTCACGGCGGCCAACAACCTGCTGTGCGCCGTGCTGGATAACCACCTGCAGCGGGGGAACTCCCTTGGCATAGACCCCCGGCAGGTGCTCCTCAAGCGCTGCATGGATATGAACGACCGGGCGCTGAAAAACATCAACGTGGGCCTGGGCGGCAGGGCCGACGGCGTGCCCCGGGAGGATCACTTCCAGATCACCGTGGCCAGCGAGGTCATGGCAATCCTGTGCCTCGCCGCCGACAGGGCCGACCTGCGCGACCGCCTGGAGCGCATGTTGATCGCCTTCACCTACGACAATAAGCCGGTCTATGCCCGCGATCTGGGCGTGTGCGGCGCGATGACCATGCTCTTGAAGGACGCCATCAATCCCAATCTCGTGCAGACCCTGGAGAACAGCCCCGCCCTGCTGCACGGCGGCCCCTTCGCGAACATCGCGCACGGCTGCAGCTCCCTGCGGGCGACAAAACTGGCGCTCAAGCTGGCGGACTACGCCATCACCGAGGCGGGCTTCGGCTCGGACCTCGGCGCGGAGAAGTTCCTGGACATCAAGTGCCGCGCGGGCGGCCTGAGGCCCTCCTGCGTGGTGCTGGTGGCCACCGCGCGGGCGCTGAAATACAACGGCGGCGTGCCGAAAGCAAGGCTGTCCCGGGAAAACCCCGCCGCGCTGCAAAGGGGCATGGCGAACCTGCGCGCGCACATAGAGAACATGAAGGGCTTCGGCCTGCCCGTGGTGGTGGCGCTCAATCGCTTCGCCACGGACACCGAGGCCGAGCTGGCGATCGTGCGCGAGGAATGCGCCGCGTTGGGCGTGCCCGTGGCCCTGACGGAGGTCTTCGCCAAAGGCGGCGCTGGCGGCGAGGACTTGGCCCGCCTGGTGTGCGCGGCCTGCGAGCAGCCCGCCGCGTTTCGGTTCGCGTACCCCCTGGACATCGCCATCAAAGAAAAGCTACACGCCATCGCCACGAAAATTTACGGGGCCGAGAGCGTGCTGTTCACCCCCCAGGCCGCCAAGGCCATAGAGCGCCTGGAGGCCCTGGGCTACGGCGGCCTCCCCGTGTGCGTGGCGAAAACCCAGTATTCCCTCTCCGACGACTCGGCGAAGCTGGGCCGCCCGGCGGGCTTTTCTATCACTGTTCGGGACGTCTACGTCAACGCCGGCGCGGGCTTCGTGGTGGCCCTGACGGGCGACATCATGACCATGCCCGGCCTGCCGAAGGAACCCGCGGCCTGCCGGATGGATATCGATGACGATGGGGTGATTACGGGGTTGTTTTAAAAAACACTTGACAAACCCGCCCCGCCTGTATATACTTGAACCAAGCTATAGAGAAAGAGGTATATTGATATTTGCCTTGCCGTTGCTGTATTTGCCGCTTCTTCTGCTTTTTTCGCCGATTCTACTGCCGCTGGCTGGCTTGGTATTTTTCTTTGAGTGGATAACAAGTTTATTTTAGAGGTATTCGATATGCGAAACGCCATGCAGTTCATGTTTACGGGCTCCGCCTTTTCCGGGCGGGGCACATGAGGCATGCTGCAAGGGGTTATGGGGCCACATGTATGACCGCAGCATAATCGCTGCGGTTTTTTTGATGAAAGGATCATGCTTATGAAAGACCAACTAGAAGCCCTGCGCACGGCGGCGGCGGCGCGCATCCGGGAGGCGGCGGACAGCGCCGCCCTGGACGCCGTGCGCGTGGCGATCCTCGGCAAAAAGGGCGGGCTGACCGCCATCCTCAAGCAGATGGGCGGGCTGAGCCCTGAAGAAAGGCCTGTCATCGGCCAACTGGCCAACGAGGTGAAGGCCGCCATCGAGGGCCTGCTGCAACAGCGCTCCGAACAGCTGAAGGCGCATGAGACTGCGAAGCGCCTCAAGAGCGAAGCCCTGGACGTCACCATGCCGGGCACACAGCACCCTCTGGGGCATAAGCACCCATTGACAACCGTACTGGACGAGGTGAAGGAGATTTTCCTCGGCATGGGCTTTTCGGTCGCAAGCGGGCCCGAGGTGGAGAACGAATATTACAATTTTACGGCGCTGAATATCCCCGAAGGCCACACGGCGCGGGACGAGCAGGACAGCTTCTATACCACGCAGGGCCTGGTGCTGCGCTCGGCCACCTCCCCGGCGCAGGTGCGCTATATGGAACAGCACAAGCCGCCCATACGGGTCATTGTGCCGGGCCGGGTGTACCGCCAGGACACCCCCGACGCCACGCACTCCCCGCTGTTCCACCAGATCGAGGGCCTGGTGGTTGACGAGGGCATCACCATGGGGCATCTGAAGAGCACCCTGGATTTGATGCTCAAGGGCCTCTACGGCCAGAGCACGCGTACGCGCCTGCGCCCGCACTACTTCCCCTTCACCGAGCCCAGCGCCGAGGTGGACGTCTCCTGCTTCCGCTGCGGCGGCGGGGGCTGTGCCTTCTGCAAGGGCGAGGGCTGGGTGGAGCTCCTCGGCGCGGGCATGGTGCATCCCAACGTGCTGCGCGCGGGCGGCGTGGACCCGGAGAAATACAGCGGCTTCGCCTTCGGCGTGGGCCTGGATAGGCTAACGCTTATTCGCTTTCGCATAGACGACATCCGGCTGCTGTTTGAGAATGACCTGCGTTTCCTGACGCAATTTTGACCACCCCGGCTGCGCCACCCCTCCGTGGAGGGGAATTTATCAAGGAGTATCAACATGAAACTATCCAAAAAATGGCTGAACGACTATGTCCAATGCAACGTCAGCGATAAAGAGTTCGCCGACGCCATGACTATGAGCGGCTCCAAGGTGGAGGGTTTTTCGAGCGAGGGTGAAGAACTGCAAAACGTCCTGGTGGGCCTGGTGACGCAAATCGAGCGCCACCCGGACTCGGACCACCTCTGGGTGTGTCAATTGGATGTAGGAAACGAAATCGTCCAAATCGTCACCGGCGCGCAGAATGTTGCCGCAGGCTGTTATGTGCCTGTAGCCATGGACAACTCCGTCATTGCCGGGGGGCAAAAAATCAAGAAAACAAAATTTCGCGGCGTGCGCAGCAGCGGCATGTTATGCTCTCTTGAAGAACTCGGCCTGACCCTCCATGACTTCCCGGGCGCATATGGCGAAGGCGTGGATGACGGCATTTTTCTGCTGGGCGAAGATTGCAATCGTACACCCGGCCTGGATATTCAAACAGCCATCGGCCTGGATGACGTCATCACCGAGTTTGAGATCACCTCCAACCGGCCGGATTGCCTGAGCGTGCTCGGCCTGGCGAGGGAGGCGGCGGCGGCGTTCAAGCTGCCGTTTGATGTGCCAGAACCGGCAGTATCGCAGGGCCATGGCGTTGAGAACGACATGCTCAAGGTGCGCATCGACGCGCCTGATCTGTGCTATCGCTACGCGGGCGCTGTCGTTGAGAACGTGCGGGTAAAGCCCTCGCCGCGCTGGATGCGCGAACGCCTGCGGGCCTGCGGCGTGCGGCCTATCAACAATATTGTCGATATTACAAATTACGTCATGCTGGAGTACGGCCAGCCCATGCACGCCTTCGACCTGCGCTACCTGGAGGGCAGCCAGGTCGTCGTCCGGCTTGCCGGGGCGGGGGAGTCCATCACCACCCTGGACGGCATCGTACGCAATTTGGAGCCCGACATGCTCGTCATCGCCGACGCGCAAAAGCCCGTGGCCGTGGCCGGGGTGATGGGCGGCGAGTACAGCGGCATCATGGAGGATACGCGCACGATCGTGTTCGAGTCCGCCTGCTTCCGGGGGACGCAGGTGCGCTCCACGGCCAAGCGCCTGGGCCTGCGCACGGAGTCCTCGTCACGTTTCGAAAAAGAGCTCGACCCCGAGGGCTGCGCCAGGGTGCTAGTACGCGCGCTGAATCTTATCCAGGCGCTCGACGCGGGCGACGTCGTCGGCGGCATTGTGGATGTCTTTCCCTCGCCGAAGGCACAGCGCAGCATTCCCTTCAACCCGGATTATGTGAACGTCTTTATCGGCATTAACTGCCCGAAAGAAGAGCAAATTTCGATATTGGAGCGTATCGGCTGCACTGTCAGAGATGAAGTGGTTTATGTGCCCTCCTGGCGCGGCGACCTCGCCGAGAAGGCCGACCTCGCCGAGGAGGTCGCGCGCTTCTACGGCTACGACAACATCCCCGCCCTGCCCCTGCGCGGCCTGGCCGACGCGCGGCTCACCGAGGAGCAACAGTTGCAGCGCCTGGTGGGCGAGACCCTGCGGGGCCTGGGGCTCAGCGAGATCGTCACCTATTCCTTCATCAGCCCCAAGGCCTACGACAAAATTGCCCTGCCGGAGAATCACCGGCTGCGCGAAAGCGTCGCGCTGAGCAATCCCCTGGGTGAGGACACCAGCGTGATGCGCACCATGGCTGTGCCTTCCATGCTGGAGACCCTGGCACACAATTACAACAATCGCAACGAGAGCGCGGCGCTGTATGAGCTGGCGACTGTGTACCACCCCCAGGAAGGCAAAAAATTGCCTCTTGAAAAGCAAATGATCACCATTGGCCTTTATGGCCCCGAAGTGGACTTCTTCGCTTTGAAGGGCATTGTGGAGGCGCTGCTGGCACGGGTGGGCATTTCCGGTTACGATATCACCGCCGAAAGGGACGACCTCACGTATCACCCGGGGCGGACGGCGGCACTGCGTCTCGGGGGCGAATGGTTCGCTTGGATGGGCGAAATATCCCCCGCCGTGCTGGAAAACTACGAGATAGGCGTGCGGGCCTACACAGCGGCGCTGGACTTCAACACCCTGCTGGAAAAACGAAACCCCGCCAAGATATACAAGCATCTGCCGCGCTATCCGGCGGTGACGCGCGACCTGGCACTGGTGTGCGATGAGGCTACGCCCGTGCTCACCCTGCAAAGGGCGATTGAGCAGGCCTGCGGGAGTCTTCTCGAAAAATTAAAGCTGTTCGACGTCTACACCGGCAGCCAGATCGCCGCGGGCAGCAAGAGCGTGGCCTTCAGCCTGCGCCTGCGCAGCGCCAAAGGCACCCTGACCGACGAGGAGGCCGACGCCGCCGTCAGGCGCTGCGTGAAGGCCCTCGACAAGCTTGGGGCCAGGCTGAGGGCCTGATTCGAGAGCAGAAATTACAGTAGAGGCGCAGCCACCGCCGCGCCTCTACTTTGTGATTCTCAGCCGCGCCATGGCCCTTGCCAGCGCAATCTGGCTGGCCTTCTGCTCGCGGATGCTCGTGCGCTGGCGCAGGCGCTCCTGTTCGCGCTGCAGGGCCTGCTCGGCGCGCCTGCGGTCGATGTCCTCCGGCCACTCGCAGGCCTGGGTGAAGATCACCGTGCGGCTGTGCCCCACCTCCATGAAGCCCTCGGAGACGAAGGCCTCCCTCCAAACGCCGCCCAGGTTCAGCCGGATAACGCCGATCTCCAGGGGCGTCACCAGCGGGGCGTGCATCGCCAGCACGCACAGCTCCCCATCCGGAGTGGTGACGGCCACGCCCTCGGCGGGCCCGCTGTAGAAGGCGCGCTCGGGGGTGAGGATGTCCAGCTGGAAGGAGGTCATGTCGGGCTCCAGTTGACAATTGACAGTTGACAATTGACAGTTAATTTTTCTGTAGAATATCCAGGCTGTGGTTCGTCATTCCGGCCATATCGGGGCGTTCACAGAGGAAATAGTGATAGTCCATAAATTTTGCGAATTGCTCCGGCGTCATCTCCGCGAGCTTGTCCCGCACGAGCCTCGCTGCGCCGTCGGTGGCCACATAGTGCAGGCGCTGGCAGGGCAGGGGAGCCGCCAGGGCGTCGATCGCCTCCCGGCGGTATACCTGGAACAGATCGCCTGGGTATGAGACGCAGTCATAAGTCACCGGGTCGATGTGCCCGTTCTCAAGATGGCTCCAAAAATAGCCCGCGGGCTTGATGCCATTGGTCAGAATCGCCATATCGCTGATGACGTAGGCCACATACAGCAGCCCGCCGGGCTTGGTCACCCGCAGGGCCTCCTCAAGTGCCCGGGCTTGGTCTTCGACAGTGTATAGGTGATACATGGGCCCCAGCAGCAGCGTCATGTCGAAGGTGTTATTAGGAAAGCGCGACAAATCCAGGGCGTTGCCCTGCTGAAGGTCAATCCTGTCCTCCGGCCGGAGCTTTTTCTTGAACACGTCGATGTTGTGCTGCACCAGCTCGATAGCCGTGACGTCATAGCCCATGCGCGCCAGCGTGAGGGCGTACCTTCCCGTGGCCGCGCCGACCTCCAGCAGCTTCATGCCCGGCTGAAGGTAGCGCTCGATATAGCGCATGGTGGTGAGATACTCCACCTGCCCGTGCCGTGAGGTCAGCCGGGCGTCCTCGTCGCACCTTGTGCTGTAGTAGCGGGAAAGATAGCCCAGGGTGTCGGTGGGCTCGGGGCCGGGCGCGCCCTTGCGAAAGAGCGATTTCAGCCATTTCTGCATGAATACTTGCCTCCAATGCAATAGCCCCCTTCACGCATGAGGGGGGCAGGGGGGTGCCTAGAACGGCACTGTGCATGTCGATGAAAAGCTGTTCCCCCGCCCGGTCTCGACGACATAGGTGAGCGTGAAGCGCGTGCAGCGCTGCGCGCAGTAGAAGGCCAGGGCCTCGCGGAAGAGATGGTTCACATGGCCGTTCATCGCGCCGCCGTCGATTTTCACGTCATCATCCAGGCTCGGGGTCTCGCTTCCGGGGTCGCTGAAATACTCCATGAAGAAGCGCTGCACCTCGGCCTCCAGGGCGGGATGGCCGTAGACCCCCCGCAGCATCGCCTGGATTTCGATGGCCTGCGATTCCCCCGGCGCGATCGAAAAGCTGTCGCGCTCCCCCTGCGCCAGCTCGCCGAAGAAGCCCTTCTGTTGCTGTGCGGCCAAGGCCTCCTGCCGGAAGCCCTCCTCGAAGATGGTCTCCCAGGGGTAGAGCGCCGCGCCCTTCACGGTGACGGTCTGGTCGCCTGTGTTGAAAATCGTGATCGTCACCGGCACGCGCAGCTTCACCAGGGCGCTCGCCTGCGCGCCGCTCTCAAAGCGCACGGACGAGAAGCGCGTCCTGTAGAGATAGACGCTGTCGCTCATAGTGGCCGTCAGGGCGTGGGGTTCCATCTGGATGACCACGCTCTCGCGGTTTTTCTCCGCGGCGGCGAAGCCCTCCAGCGCGGCCAGGCGCTTGTTGATGGCCTCGTTGGCCTTCGCGAACGCCTCGTTCTCCTTGGCCAGGGCCTCGGCCCGCTTCGCGGTGTTCCACCCGCTCCAGCCGAAATAGCCTCCGCCGCCCAGGGCCGCCACCGCGAGAATGAGCGCGACGACAGCGAGAACGGTTTTGCCCCGGTCGGGGGATTTTTCTTTTTTGATTTTCGGCTCTTTTATTTTTTTCTCTTTGTTCTTGGCCATAGATATGCCCTCCCTTTCACTGGATGCACCACCATTGTACATTGTCAACTGTCAACTGTCAACTGTTCCGCCTTTTCAAACACCTCGTCGATGTCCCCCACCATGTAGAACGCCCCCTCCGGCAGGTGGTCTGCCTTGCCCGCCAGGATGTCCTCGCAGCTGCGCAGGGTGTCCTCCAGGGGGACATAGCGCCCGGGCATCCCCGAGAAAATCTCCGCCACGTGGATGGGCTGGCTCATGAAGCGCTGCAACCGCCGCGCGCGGTGCACGGCGCGCCTGTCGTCCTCGCTGAGCTCGTCCATGCCCAAAATCGCGATTATATCTTTCAGTTCGTTGTAGCGCTGCAAGCAGGCCTGTACCCCGCGCGCGATGTCGTAGTGCCGCTGCCCCACGATGTCGGCGTCCAGGATGCGCGAGCCGGACTCCAGGGGGCTCACGGCGGGGTAGATGCCCATCTCGCTCACCGCGCGGGAGAGCACCGTGGTGGCGTCCAGGTGGCTGAAAATCGCGGCGGGGGCGGGGTCGGTCAGGTCGTCGGCGGGGACATAAATGGCCTGCACGGAGGTGATGGAGCCGTCGGTGGTAGAGGCGATGCGCTCCTCCAGCTGCCCGAGCTCGGTTTGCAGCGTCGGCTGGTATCCCACGGCGGAGGGCATACGCCCCAGCATGGCGGAGACCTCGTTGCCCGCCTGCACGTACCTGAAAATGTTGTCGATGAACAGCAGCACGTCCCTGTGCATCACGTCGCGGAAATATTCCGCCATGGTGAGCCCCGTGAGCGCCACGCGCATACGCGAGCCGGGCGGCTCGTTCATCTGGCCGAAGGCCATGGCCGTGTTGGCGATGGCCCCGGAGCCGCGCATGTCGTGCACCAGGTCGTTGCCCTCGCGGCTGCGCTCACCTACCCCCGCAAAAACAGAATAGCCCCCGTGCCCGATGCCGTCCCGGCTGAGAGCGATGTTGTGCATCAGCTCCATGATCAGCGTGGTTTTGCCCACGCCCGCCCCGCCGAACAGGCCGATCTTGCCGCCCTTGGCGTAGGGCGCGAGCAGGTCGATCACTTTGATGCCCGTCTCGAAGAAGGCCGTGGCCGGGTGCAGCTTCTCGAAGGGCGGCGAGGGCCTGTGAATGTCCCAGCGCTCCCGTGCCTCAATGGGGCCGCCGCCGTCGATGGGCTCGCCCAGCACGTTCACCACGCGGCCGAGCACGCCCTCGCCCACCGGCACGGCGATGCCGTGGCCCGTATCGCGCACGCTCTCGCCGCAGCGCAGGCCCTCGGTGGCCTCCAGGGCCACGCAGCGCACCACGCCGGGAGAGATATGCGCGGCCACCTCCATATGGACGCAGCCCGTGAAGCCCGCAGGCTTCGCAGTGGCCCCATGGCCGCCCTCTGTGACAAGCAGGCTGTTGGTCTTCGGCTCGTCCTGCGCCGGGAAGCGCACGTCCAGCACGGGGCCGCTGATTTTGATAATGGTGCCCTGCATTTTACACCTCGGTTTTGGCTAAAACATACACGCCCGCTTTTTTGCCGTTCACAAGCGTGTGGATGGTCATCTCGCTGGCGAATAGCCCGGTTTGCTCTACAGCCCGCGCAAATTCTTCCTTCCGGGCGGAGAGAATGACGGCTTTGCCGTCCGGCTGAAGTACACGCCAGAACTCCTTCAGCATGGCCTCGTAGAAAAGCGCGATGTCGCCGATCTGCTCGTAATAGCCCCACGGCGGGTCGGTGACGATGAGGTCGATGCTCTCATCTGAAAGGCCGGTCAGGCGCAGGGCGTCCTCGCGGGAGACCTGCACGCGGTCGTCCTTGGGCAGGCATCGCTTGAGTGCTTGCACTTTTTCCGGGTCGCTGTCGCTCACATGGAGCTTGCCGAAAGCGAAGTGCCCTAGGAGCTGGGCCGGGATGGCGCCGTAGCCCGCGAAGGGGTCCAGGATGACGCTGTCTGCCGTGGGATTGCCGCATAGGCACATCAGATAGGCGAACTCGGGCCGCAGCTCGCCGGGATGCAGTGTTTTCTCTGTAGCTTCGCGCTTTTGCAGCAGCTGGCCGTAGAACCCAAAGCCCTCGTCGCGGATGACGTACCAGAGCTCCGTGCTGGGGTTGAGGCGGTCCAGCCGCAGCCGCGACGTTTTCATCACGGCGGCTTCGGCCCGCAGGGAGAGCTGCCTATCCACCCCGGCGAATTGGTTGCCCCGGATAAACCGGACGCGGAACGTGCCCTCCGGCACGGGATAGCGCGGCATGGTTGACGCAATCTCGTTGACCATGCGCTGGAAGCTCTTCCCCTGGAACAGCCGCAGGACGCAGTAGCTGTTGTTGAAGCAGGGAACCTGATTGATGTTTTTCGGGTTCCCCGGGTAGGCGTAGTAGAGGAGGCCGTCGTATACGCGCAGGATTTCCGCCCCCGGCAGGAGGCGCGGCAGGGCTCCGGCGACAATTTCCCCGAAGCCTGTGGTGAAGCTGGATATGTATTCGGGCATGGATTTCTCCCTTTATGCGAATCAGCGCGGCGCGCTATTTGGCGAAAAGCGAGCTCGAGAGCTCCGCGATCTCCTGCGTCACGGCGGCCTGGCGGGCCAGGTTGTACTCCTGGCGCAGCTTGCCGAGCATCTCGTCGGCGTTGCGGGTGGCGCTGCGCATAGCGGTCATGCGGGCCGTGTGCTCACTGGCGTAGGCGTGCATCAGCGCGCCGAAGAGGTAACCCACGAGGAACTGCGGCACAAGCTCGTTGAACACCTGCGCCCCGCTTGGGTGATAGATGATCTCGTGGGGCTGCTCCGTGCCCTCCACCGCCACAAAGTCGCTGATGCGCAGCGGCAGCAGCCTGTGTATGATGGGGCTGCCCGCAGCGCCCTTCTCGAAGGGCGTGTAGAGGATGAACACCTGGTCGGTCTGCTGCGTGTCGTAGAGTTCCAAGACATATTCCGCCAGCTGCCGCGCGTTGTAGAGCGAGGGGTCCTGCGTCACGCCGGGCAGCTGCAGGTCGGGCGCGACGCCCCTGGCGCGGAAAAACGCATCGCCCATGAGCCCCACGGAGACCAGGTGCATGTCCTCCCGGGCCCGCACTTTTTCGCTGATCTCCCTCCAGGCGAAGTGCAGTAGGTTTGAATTGTAGGCCCCCGCCATGCCCTTATCGGCCGAGACGACGATGTAGGTGCGCCGCCGGTGCGAGTGCCAAGTGAGGTAGGGGTGCTCCGCCAGGTGGGGGGAGAGCAGCAGGTCCTTCATCACGCTTTGCACCTGCGCGAGGAAGAGCCGGTTGTACTCCATCTTTGGGATGACCTTCTTCGCGCGCGCGGTGGCCACCAATTCCATGGCGCCCGTGATCTTGCGCGTCTCCTCCACCGCGGCGATGCGGCGGCGGATCTCATTGGCTTTGGGCATGGTATTCCTCCGCCAGCATCTTCTTTATGTGCGCTGCCAGCGTTTCCCTGTCCTGCCCGCTCAGCTGCCCCGTGCTGTTGACGGCGCGCATGGCGGACGCGCAGTTCGCCCGCAGGTGCTCCAGCAGTTTTGCACGCACAGCGGGTATCTCTTTCGGCGGGACGCCCTCGAATATGTCCTCCCCGAAGGCCAGCAACACGGATACCTGCTCGGCCAGGGTCATCACGTCGTCCTGCCGCTGAATGAGCAGCTGCGTCAGGCGCTCGCCCCGGCGCAGCAGCCGCGCGGTGCTCTCGTCTATGTCCGCGCCAAACTGGGCGAAAATCGCCGTGTCTCGGTACTGCGCCAAATCCAGCCGCAGCGAGCCCGAGACCTCCTTCATGGCCGGGTGCTGGGCCGCGCGTCCTACGCGGGATACCGAAAGCCCCACGTTGAGCGCCGGGCGCACCCCCGCGTGGAACAGCTCGCTCTCAAGATAGATTTGGCCGTCGGTGATGGAGATGATGTTCGTGGGGATGTAGGCCGAGACGTCGCCCGCCATGGTCTCCACGATGGGCAGCGCGGTGATGGAGCCGCCGCCCAGCGCGTCGCTCAGGCGCGCCGCGCGCTCGAGCAGGCGGCTGTGCAGGTAGAACACGTCCCCCGGATAGGCCTCGCGGCCCGAGGGCCTGCGCAATAATAATGACATTGAACGGTATGCCTGGGCGTGACGGCTCAGGTCGTCGTAGACGATGAGCACATCCTTGCCCCGGTGCATGAGTTCCTCGGCGATGGCGCAGCCCGCGTAGGGGGCGAGGTATTGCAATGTAGGGCGGTCGTCCGCCGTGGCCGCCACGATCACCGTGCGCTCCATGGCGCCCCTGCGGCGCAGGGTGTCCGCCACCTGTGCGATTGTCGAGCCCTTCTGCCCTATGGCGCAGTAGACGCAGTAGGTGTTCTCGTCGCGTTGGTTGATCATCGCGGCCAGGGCGATGGAGGTCTTGCCGGTCTGCCTGTCGCCTATGATGAGCTCGCGCTGCCCGCGCCCGATAGGGATCATGCTGTCGATGGCCAGCAGGCCGGTCTCCATGGGCCGGTCTACGGGGGAGCGGTCCATGATGGAGGGGGCGGGGTGCTCCACCGGGCGGAAAGACGAGGCCTTCAGCGGGCGGCCGTCCAGGGGGCGGCCGATGGGGTCAATGACGCGCCCGAGCAGCGGCGGGCCTACGCAGATGTCCGCCATGCGGCCCGTGCCCCAGGCGGCCATCCCCGTGCGCAAGTCCCCCGCGCCCGAGAGCATCACCGCGCCCGCGCCGTCCTCGCGCAGGTCCAGGGCCATGCCGAGGTGCCCGCCCTTATCGGGGCCCCCGGAAAGCCCCGGGGCCCCCGACGAACCCGCAGGTTCGCCGGGGTGGATACCGCAGGCTTTTTGGGGTGATTCGAACGAGAGCAGTTCCCCGTAGTGGCAGCCGCCGAGGCCCCCGATCTGCACCACGTCGTCCATCACGCTGGCGACGGTGCCGCTGTTGCCCTTCTCGAAACGAAAGGATTTCGCGCGCTCGACCAGGTCGGCGCTGCGCTCCTCCTTCAGGTACCGCGCCATGGCCTCCAGCTGCGCGCCGTATTGATTTTGGCCTGTATTTTTCATGGGGCGTCACCGCCCTCATTTTGGCGCAAAATTTGCGCGGCCATCTCCGCGGCCAGGTCGACGACCTCGTCCCGCAGGCCGGCCATGGCCCTGTCGTGCTCCTCCCGGATGTCCGCCCGGGCCTTTTCCAGCAGGGCGCGGCCGCGGGCCTCGGCGCTTTCCGCCATGGCCCTGGCCGCCTCGTCCGCCGCGCCCGTGATCTCGAGGGCTTTTACGCGCGCAGACGCTTCGGCTTGGGCAATAATGCCCTGCGCCTGTAAGCGCAGCGCCTCGGCCTCCTCGCGGGCCTTTTTGGCGTCTTCGAGCGAGGCGGCGATGCGTTCGCTGCGCGCGTCCATGAAGCGGCGCAGGGGCCTGTACACCAAAAAGCGCACGATCACGAACAGGATGACCATGTTGACGACGTGGAGAGGAAGGTTCTCCCAATGCAGCTCTGACAGCATCCGCTCAGCTCCTCACAAACAGGATGATCAGCGCGGCGAGCAGGCCGTAGATGGCGGTGGATTCCGTGAGCGCCAGGCCCAGCAGCAAAATGGCCTGGATTTTGCCCGCGGCCTCCGGCTGCCTGGCCACGGCGTCCACCGCCTTCGCGGTGGCGAAGGCCATGCCTATGCCCGCGGTCACGCAGGAGAGCATACAAAGCGCGGCTGCGAATACGGTGAGATCCATGATTTCATTTCCTCCTAATTATCAACTGTCAATTGTCAACTGTCAACTGGCTCCGACGCCTCCGCGATGTTCGAGAGCGTCAGCGTAATGAAAATGAACGCCTGGATCAGCGGGTGGAACAGGTTGAAATAGACCCCCACCACGCTGGGCAGCCCCACGGCGAACTTCCCCATGGCGGCGTACAGCAGCTCGATGATGATCATGCCGCCGAACATGTTGCCGAACAGCCGACAGGCCATGGAGACCGGCGCGATGAAGTCCGAAAGCAGAAGGAAGGGGTTGCGGAAGCCCCGCAGCCGCCCCCGGAAGCCCCGGCGCCTGAAGCCGTAGATGTTGACTAAAATGAGGGAGATCGCGGCCAGACCCAGGGTCATGGTGAAGTCCGAGGTGGGCGCGCGCAGGCCCAGCAACTCCACGAAGGCGCTGGCAATCAGCATCAGCGCCAGGGAGAAGATGTACGCCCCGAACGCCTCGCCCATGCCGTGCAGCTTGCCGCCTATGTAGGTATCCAGGCCTTCAATCATAGCCTCGAGGGCGCGCTGCAGGCCCTTGGGGTTCTCCATGAAGCGCGGCAAGCACACGAGACGGAACGCCAGCGCCAGCGCGAAAACCACGGCGATGACGCCCCAGGTGGTGAAGACCGTCGTGCCGATGTGGAACACACGCCCCGCCAGCGCGATCTCCCTGGAGGCGGGGAACAGCTCAACCGCAAAGCCCTGCATCGCTTTCATTTCTTCTTTCGTTTTTTCATGCTCAAATATTGCTCACATCATTATAGCCCTGCGCGGGGCAAAAAGCAAGAGCTAACCTGCACAAGGCTTTTGGCCTTGCACCCTGAATAATTGTATATTTTTTTATGGCATGTACGCCCCCGCGCCCTCGGCCTCCTCCGGCATGAGGTAGCGCCGCATCATGTCGATGGTGAAGCGTACGCCCCAATCGCCCCGGGGGCCCTCGCTCCACACGCGCGAGTGCGGCTCCAGGCTCAGCGCGCCCTCATAGCCGTGGGAGTACAAAATCGCCATCACCGCGCCCCACTGGATGCCGTCGAGCCCGGCGGGCGGGTCGGGGACGTTTTCGCCGTTCACGCGCACCGTGCCCTTGACGTGGAAGTGCCCGATGAGATGCCCGTACTCCATCATCTCCCAGAGGTAATCGCCGTCCCGGTTGATGCAGTGGGAGGTGTCGTATTTGATGCCGAGGCCCGGCACCTTGGGCAGCACGGCGTCCCAGCCGCGCTTGTCGTAGACCAGGTTCCCCCAGCTACAATTATAGACGAGAATGCTCACGCCCTTGGGCCTGCCGTATTTCACCAGGGCCTTGAAATAGTCAATCGCCAGCTGCGCGTTCTCCTCGAAGGACATGCCCTCCACCGCGTTGCAGCCGCAGGTGAAGTTCGGGCAGCCTATGGCCCCGGCGAGGTCGATCAGCGCCAGGTCCTGCTCGTATTCCTCGCTGTTGAAGCCCTCTGCCGTCACGCGCTTCGTGCCCCAGCGGCCTATGCTGGCCACGCTCACGCCGTATTGCTCACAGTAGCCTTTGAGCTCCTCCGCCCGCGCGGCGACGGCTTTCGCGTCGCTGCCCACGTTGATACAGAACTCCGTCGTATCCAGCCCGAAGCGCCTCACGTACTGGAAGCCCCGCTCGTCCGGCCCGGAGATGATGCCAAGTTTCATGCTGCCACACCTGCTTTCCAAATAAATCCTGACCATTATACTACAAGCCGGGGAAAAAAACAAGCAAAAGTTCGCGCGCCTCTCCCGATTTGGAAAAGGCGCGCTTTCAGCCGTTCAAAGGCTATAGGGGCTGTGTGTACAGGGGAAGTGCCGGTACCGAAGAGCCTGCGGGCTCTTGGATTGGAATTAGCAGCAGCGGCGGTTGTCGCAAACGCACTTGCACACGCAGCGGCAGTTGCAGGTGGGGGGGTGCGGGCGGGGCCTGCAGCAGGGCCTGGGCGGCGGGCAGCAGGGCGCGCAGCAGGGCCGGGCCTGCGAGCAGCCGAGGCTGCCGAGCACACTGACGCCGCAGCATAGCGTTTTACTCACGCCGCCGAGAATGCAGTTGACGCCCTGGCAAATGTCGTTTAGCCCATTGTCGCAGCGGCACGGGCGGCGCCCGCAGCAGCAGCCGGTAACATCCATCATCTTGGGGAATCCTCCTTCCATGTTCAACGGCCCGAAAGCTCAAAAGGCCACAGGGCTTTGGCTGGGAGGCCGTGTTCACCCCATTATATGCCTTCGGGCGAAAACGGGATACAGGAAAGGAGGAGGTGGCGCGGTCAAATAAAAAATTTGCCGAATTTATTGCAGTAGCAAAATAAATGTGCTATAGTATCATCAGACAAATTTGGAGGAGGCTATTGCCATGGCAATCGTATCCGTCACCTGCCCAAACTGCGGGGCGACAGACATTCAAATCGATACCACCCGCGAGCACAGCTTTTGCAGCTATTGCGGCTCCACGGTGAAAACCAAGGATGTGCTGCATCTGGATGTGGAAAGCATGACCTTGGCAAAGCTGAAAGCCAATGCCGAGAAGTCATTTAAAGTTGGGCAATACGGTAACGCCAGGGCGGATTGGGAAAAGGCAACCCAACTGGACCGCACAGACCACGAGAGTTATTTTGGCACCGTGCGCTGCGATATGGCAATGCAGCCAGACAGGACAATCAATGAGGCTGGTTTCTATAGCCAGGCCTTGGCCTATGCCTCATCTGAAATACGAATGCAATACAAGCGACAGGTGGAAGCTCATAACACAAGGATTCGTGAAGCTCAGGATAAGGCCCGTATAGCTCAAGAAGCATACGAAGCCGAAGCCCGTGCGATCCAAGGGGTTCGTGATGCCGAGGCTCATGCAAAACAAGTGGCTCATGATGCAAAGATCAGCGAAGCGGAAGCGACTGTCAAGCGGTTAAGATGGCTACGAGCAATACTACTAGTCTTTTCACCTCTCGCTAGTTTTCTTTTTCCATATTATTTGGGGGTTACAATACAGGATCCATTAATATTCAATCCATTTGTGCTATGGATTGTGTCGAGTATTGCCATAGGCTTTATCATGTTTTTTGTTATTAGCGGAAGTCAGAAAAAACTGGATGATGTGAAAAGAAACAGGCCAATCAATCCGGATTCTTAATCCTGTCAATCGCCCCCTTTTCCAGCCGTGAAACCTGCGCCTGCGAGATGCCTATCTCGCGGGCCACCTCCATCTGCGTCTTCCCCATCATGAAGCGCAGGTGGAGGATTCGCTTTTCGCGGGCGCTGAGGGCCTGCATACTCTGGCGGATCATCATCTCCTCCAGCCAGCCCTGCTCGCTCTGCCTGTCGCCGATCTGGTCCATCACGTAGATGGTGTCGTTGCCGTCGGAGTACACGGGCTCGTAGAGGGAGACGGGGTCGACGATGGCCTCCAGCGCCATCACGACCTCCGATTTTTTTAGGTTCATCGCCTCGGCGATCTCCTCGACTTTAGGTTCGCGCTGCTTTTCGATGGAGAGGCGCTCTCGGCACTGCATGGCGTGGTAGGCCGTATCCCGCATGGAGCGGCTGACACGCACGGCGTTGTTGTCGCGCAAATAGCGCCGTATCTCGCCTATGATCATGGGCACGGCGTAGGTGGAAAAGCGCACGGGCTGCGCGATGTCGAAGTTATCGATGGCCTTGATGAGCCCGATGCAGCCCACCTGGAACAGGTCGTCCATGTTTTCGTCGCGCCCTGTGAAGCGCTGCAAGACGCTGAGCACCAGGCGCAGATTCCCGCTGATGAGCTCCTCCCGGGCGGCCAGGTCGCCGTTAAGGCACAGGCGTTCGAGCAGCGCGCGCTTTTCCGCCTCTTTGAGCACCTTGAGCTTGGCCGTGTTCACCCCGCAGATTTCCACCTTGTTGAAGTGCATGTGCTTTCCGCCCTTCCTTCGTCATACTGGCAGTATGGGCGGAAGGGGTGCGGTTCATACGGCCCGCGCGGCTTGCGTGGGCGATAATATGAATTTTTTCTGCTTGCATTGCGGGGAAAACATAATATAATACTATTCCCGTTCAAAAAGAGCACCTTGCTGTGCCTCTTTCGGCGAAAGAGGCACAGCAGTGAGCTTTTTCACAGCGGGAATAGTTTCACGCCGCCTTGCCTTCTTGTCCGGGCGCTTCAAAAAAAGTCGCAATCTGCCGTGCCGCCTCTGCCGGGGGGATTGGTTCGTCGTAAATGCCCAGCATGGTCTGGCGCAGCCTCCGCTCGGTTGACGCCGTGCATGCTATCAGCTCGCAGATGGCGGTGAGGATGCCGGGCAGGTGCTCTCGCAGGTAGGCGCCGCGCTCGGGCCGGGGCAGGTAGTTCGGCAGCAGCAGCTCGCGGCTGTCGCGGGCGTGGGGGCGGCGGCGGGCGAGGGTCTCCGCCTTTTCGGTCAATCCGGCGGCCTGATATAGAGTGCAGAGCACCGCCACCGCGCCGCAGCGGCTGTGGTCGCGGCCATAGCCGCCCACGTCCTCCGCCAGGAGGCGCTCGTGCAATTCGATGGCGTACTCGACGCCCTCTCCCGCCATCGCGAGTGCGCCCGCGCGCCCCGCCGCCAGCCCAGGCCCGGCGGGGAAGGCTCGTAGCGCCTCCTCAAACACTGCGGCTGCCTCGTGGTATTTGTGCTCCACCATCAGTGCGTTCGCCCGGGCGTGAACGCTCCACATTTTGCTCTTGATCTCCTCCACGCCCAGCAACTCGTCAACCGTCACGCCGAAGAAGCCCGCCAGCACCGGCAGCAGCGTGATGTCGGGGTAACACTCTTCCCGCTCCCACCTGCCAACCGCCTGCCCTGTCACGCCCACGCGCTCGGCCAGCTCCTCCTGCGTCATGCCCCTATCCAGCCGCAGCCGTTTGATGTTCGCCGCTATCCTCATACCCATGCCCTCCCTTGTTGATAGTGGCCCTATTATAGCAGGTTGTTTCCCGACCCGCAAGAGAGGTGTTGTTGGCCGCGCCCAACCGCCGGTTGTGCCACAATACCTCCATTTTGAAATGGCTATATCCCATTGGACTGCAAAAAGTCGCGCAGCAGGTTCATGCACACGGTTTTTCTGTACTCTATGCTGACCCGGCCTCTGATTGGCTGTATCGCTTCATCAAAAGCCTTTAGATACGCCTCTTTCAGCCCTTTGGCTTGATTTATAGTTTTCTCAACAAGCATATTGTCAATGTCCTCACGGCGGAATATCACATCGCTCACCGCGCCGAAAGCGGTGGCGCAGTGCATAATAACGCCTTCCCTTGCATCCAGTATACCCGCGAAAGATACGCGCGATATAGAAAGAGCCTCCCTTGCGCCGACTTTGATGTAATAGTAATAATCCAGGCCGCGCTTTGGCATCAAAATCTCGACGATCAACTCATCAGGGGCCAGCGCAAGCTGACCCTGACTTAAATAGAACTCTTTAATGGGGATGACGCGCTGCGCGTTTGCGCTGGCTATGCGCAAGCTTGCGCCGGCGGCCATGAATACCAGCGCGCTGTCGGCCTTCGCCGAGCCGTTGGCTATGTTCCCGCCGAGCGTACCCGCGTTGCGTATGGCCGGGGCCGCCACCTGAAGGCAGGCCTCCCTCAGGATGTTCGGCGTGTGCGGGTTTTGTATCACCTGCGCAAATGTGCAGGCCGCGCCGAAGCGAATACAATCGTTTTCCTCCACTATTTGCTTCATTTCGGGCACATTATGCAGGAAGAGATAGGATGCGTCCTCCTTGCCATGCACCATCAGGTCGGTTCCGCCCGCATAGGGGGTGAGTTCGGGGTTTCTCCGCAGCTCCAGTGCCTCCCGGAGCGAAGTCGCCGTATAGCTTCTTACCATACTCCGTTGCCCTCCTCAGACGCGATGGCGATCGCCTTCACAATCGCGTTGTACCCCGTGCAGCGGCACAGGTTGCCGGAAATGCCCGCGCGTATCTCCTCCCGCAAGGGATGGGGGTTGGCCGCCAGCAGGCATTCGCCGGCCAGCAGCATACCCGGCGTGCAAAATCCGCATTGCACGGCATTGACCTCCTCAAAGGCCTTATTGAGCGCCTTGAAGCGCTCTGTTTCGCGGTAGCCCTCAATCGTAACAACCTGTGCGCCTTCCAGGCAGCCCATGGCCACCAGGCAGCTGTTGATCAGCTTTTCGTCGATGATCACCGCGCAGGCCCCGCATTCGCCCTCCCGGCAGCCGCACTTTGTGCCGGTTAAGCGCAGTTCATCGCGCAGCACATCCAGCAGCCTAGCCGCGTGAGAGCCTTTATATGACACCTGACTGCCGTTGAGCACAAACTTGATTTCCCCGGTCATGCTTGCTTCACCTCCCGCAGGGCTTCTATGACGTCCTGCGCAAGGAAGGGCGTCTTATTCAAATACACGCCCAGCGCGTTTTGGATCGCCTCGACGGTCGCCGGCGCGCCGCCGACATGGGGCAGCTCGCCCGCGCCCTTCGCGCCGTAGGGGCCATAGGGATATTCGTCAACATGCAGCATAACCTGCATATTCGGCACGTCCAAAGCCGTCGGGATCATGTAGTCGGAAAGCGTATTGCCGCGTATCTTTCCATTTTGAACAGTCATTTTCTCCATCATGCCGTAGGCTATGCTTTGCAGGAACCCGCCCTCCATCTGCCCGACGACAATGCCCTCGTCAATGGGCGTGCCGACGTCAAAAGAACCCCACGCGCCGATGACGCTGATGCGCCCCGTGAGCGTGTCGATCTCTACTTCCACAGCGTTCACCGCCCAGGAATAGGCGGGATACGGGTCGCCCTGAAATGTGTTTATATCAAATGGTATCAGGAACGCAGGGTGCTTGTAATGTTCTTCGATCGTCTGCTCTTCGCCGTCTGACCACTCGGTTTTCAGCCTTTCCGCGGCGCGGCGGAGCAGCTCGCCCACTACCATAACGGAGCGTGAGGCGGCCGTCGGGCCGGAATCCGGCACCCTTGCCGTATTGGGCGGGGCAAGGATGATTTTTTCATGGGGCAGGCCCAGCTCCCGCGCGGCGATTTTCACGAAAGCAGTGTTCAATCCCTGTCCCATATCCGTGTTGGCTGTGAGTATTTCCACGTTTCCGGCCCGGTCTTTATAGAGCCTGACGGCCGCCTTGATCAGGTCGCGCTCGCCGCTGCCTGTAAATCCCCCGCCATGGAATACCATGGACATCCCTATGCCTTTGCGCAGGCGGCCCGACTGGTGTTTGTATATCTCTCGTTTGCGGCTGTATTCGCTGGCTTCCAGTACGCTGCGCGCCATCTCGGGGATGGGCACTTGAAAATGATATTTCCCGCCTGTGGGCGTCGCGTCGCCCTGCTTCGCGGTGTGCGCAAGCTTGAACGCCGCCGGGTCTTTTCCCAGCGCACCGGCGATATGCGTCATCATCATCTCCACCGCGAAAAAGACCTGGGGCCCGCCGAAGCCGCGAAAAGCGCCGTTCGGCACCGTATTCGTTTTGCGCGCCTGCCCGTGGACCTTCAGGTTCGGTATGGTGTAAACGCCGCTTGCGGAGAGGATCCCGCGCTGCAGCACCACCGGCGACAGCGTGGTATACGCGCCGGCGTCATAGAGCACCTCAACCTCCATGCCGGTAATTTTGCCGTTTTTCACGGCGGCTTTATACTTGCAGTAACACGGATGCCGCTTGCTTGTCGTTGCAATGTCCTCACGCCTGTCCAAAACCAGGCGTATGGATTGCTTTGTCCGAATTGCCGCAACAGCGGCCTGGCAGGCGATGATAGAGGGATAATCCTCCTTCCCGCCAAAGCCGCCGCCGGTTACGTCCTGCGCGACGCTGACGTCCTGGGGGCTCATTCCCGTCGCTTCCACGACCGCCCGATGGACGTAATACGGGCACTGCATGGAACCGTGAATATGAATTTTGCCTTCACCATACTCCACGATCACGCCGTTGGTTTCCAGGTATGCGTGTTCCTGCCGCCCGGTCTCGAAGTTCTCTTGAAAGATTGCGTCCGCTTCGGCGAAGGCACTGGCTATATCGCCCTTTGCGTACCCGTACTCAAAGAACACATCCCGCGATTCCCTCGCGTCAAACACAGCCGGGAGCTCTTCGTAACGGACTTCGATTTTTGCAAGGAGTTCGTTGACGACACCCGCGTCGGGCCCCACGAGCAGGCCGATGGGGTCTCCTATAAACTCTACTGTTTCGTCGGCAAATACAGGTGTGTCGTCTTGCACGATGTGGACATGGTTGCTGCCGGGCACGTCATGTTTGCCAATATAGCGGTATCCCTCCGGCAAGGTTGGCATCTCGACGCCCAATATGCGCGCCCGTGAAATACTTGAGCGCAGCAGCCGGCCAAACAGGAGCCCCTCGGCAGGGTAGTCGCATACATACATGGCGCTCCCCCGGGTTTTTTCTATATGTCCCCTTTTGGGGACATTATGGCCTATTTTGGGGGCATTATGGCCTATTTTCATATGCCTCCTCCTTTTCGATAGTATGTGTTTTCCAGCGGCAGCTTTTGGCGGAACACGCCGTCCAGCTTGTAATACGCGCCCTGTATCGCCGGCGCGGTCGGGATCGTGGCGAGCTCGCCCACGCCTTTCGCGCCATAGGCCGCGGGAAGCCGCTCCCTGCGCCGGGCAAAAATGACTTCCATTTCCGGCGCTTCGTCGGCGCGGAGCAGACCGAGCGTACCGAATTTGGCTTTTGGAAAGCCGTTTTCTACGGGAAAATCCTCGGTCAGCCCGTAACCCATCCCCATGACGATGCCGCCTTCGATCTGCCCCTCGGCCGTCTTCGGATTTACAACCGTGCCGATGTCGTAGGCTGCGGTGACTTTCGTCAGCCTGCCCTGTGCGTCCAGCTGCGCCACTTGCGCGGCATAGCCGTATGCCACATGGCTGACGGGATTTGGCTTGGGGCTGCCCATCGCGTCTGTTTCCGGCTTGTATTCGCCGTAGAATTCCCGGCCCTCTAGCGCCGACAGGGCCTGCGACAGGGGTTTGCCCCCCAGCTCGCCGCGCAACTTTTTCGCTGCTTCTACCGCTGCTTCTCCAGCAAAAACGGTCTGGCGCGAGGCGGTGGTCGTGCCTGAATTCGGCGTGCGCGCGGTGTCGGGCGGTTCGGCGACGACTATATCGGGAGTTACTCCCAGCGTTTCGCAGACCATCTGCAACAGAACTGTGGCCATGCCCTGCCCGATGCACGCGGCGCTGGAACGGATATGGATTTTGCCGCCTTCAATCGAAAGAATGCAGCGGCCTGTGTCCGGCACGCCAACCCCCAGCCCCGCGTTCTTGAAGCCGCAGGCGATTCCGGCACAGGGGGCGTTCTCAAACGCATCCTTCACCGCGAGAAGGCATTCCTCCATCGCGGTGGACGGGTCGGCGATCTGCCCGTTGGGCAGCGCCTGGCCGGGGCGGATCGCGTTGCGCCAGCGTATCTCCCAGGGGGAGATGCCGGCCATCCGCGCCAGCAAATTGAGGTTGCTCTCCATGGCGAAGGCGGACTGCGGCACGCCAAAGCCCCGGAAAGCGCCCGCGGGCGGGTTGTTTGTGTAGACCGCTTTGCCTGAGACGTCAATATTCTGAAAATGATAGGGACCGCCCGCGTGGGTGCAGGCGCGCTGGAGCACAGGGCCGCCGAGGCTGGCATACGCGCCCGTATCCGCGATGATCTCCGCTTTCACCGCTGTGATGATGCCGTTTTCGTCGCAGGCTGTAGTGAAATCGATCTCCATCGCGTGGCGCTTCGTGTGGACCCAAAGGCTTTCCCGGCGGGAGAATTTGACTTTCACGGGGCGTTGGACGATCCACGCGGCCAGCGCGGCGTGGTGCTGGACGCTCATGTCCTCCTTGCCGCCGAAGCCGCCGCCGACAAGCATGGACTTCACCCGTATCTTTTCCGCCGGGACGCCCAGCAGTGCGCTGATCTCCCGCTGTTCGTCGTAAACGCTTTGGCCGCCGGTGTAAAGCAGCAGGCCGCCCGCGCCGTCGGGCATGGCGACGGCGCATTCCGGCTCCATAAAAGCGTGGTCGGTGAAGGGGAGAGAATAGTGCCGTGTGACGACATGCCGGGCCGCGGCGATGGCACTGTCCGCGTCCCCGCGTTGGATACGCTGCTCGCTGAGCACGTTGCCGCCCTCGTGCAATTCCGGCGCTTGCTTTTCCAGCGCCTGTAACGGGGAGGAGAGCACGGGCAGGGGCTCGTACGCAACTTTGATGCGCGAGAGCACCTCGTTCAGGCTTTCTTTCGCCGCTGTCACCGCGATGGCAAGCGCGTCGCCCACATAGCGCGTGACGCCGCACACGGCAATCAGCGCGTCCCAGTCCTTCACAAGGTGCCCGCATTTGATGTTGCCGGGCACATCGGCGGCAGTGATGATTTTCAGGCAGTCCGGGTGGGCTTCGGCTTCAGATATATCGATGGCAAGGATGCGGGCGCGGGGGTATTCCGTGCGCAGCGCCTTTGCGTAAGCCATATTGTCCAGATCAATATCGTCAGTATATATCCCCGTCCCCAGCGTCTTTTCGGCCGCGTCCACACGAAGGAAATCCTCGCCTAGCCTGCCTGTGAAATTTTTTTCGGGAATCGACTTATTTTCACGAAAAAATTCCGAGGCCAGCAAAATGGCGTCCACGATTTTCATGTATCCGGTGCAGCGGCAGATGTTGCCCCGGATCGCTTTTTTGACCTCCGCGCGCGTCGGGTTTTGGTTTTGATCCAGCAGGCCCTTCGCGCTGATCACCATGCCCGGAATGCAAAATCCGCACTGCACCGCCCCCGCCGCCGCGAAACAGTGCGCGTAGACTTCCTTTTCCCGGGCGGAAAGGCCTTCCACAGTCACCACACTTTTCATGTGCAGCTTGGCTACTGTTGGAATGCAGGCGCGAACCGCTTTTCCGTCAACCAGCACCATGCAGGCGCCGCAGGCCCCCTCGCCGCAGCCCTCCTTCACGGAGGTAAGGCGCAGTTCGCCGCGCAGGAAGGAGATCAGTTTTTTGCCGCCATGGGCCGTTTCCACAGCGCTGCCGTTGATGAGTAGAGAGTACATAATATCCCCGCCGTTATTCAAGGCTCAAAAGAGCCTGGTAATCATCTTCATCGTCAATATCAATAAAGTGCCCCGGGTTGTCCATTCTGACAGGCAGGCAGGCTTCGGGATGCGCTGCCCGCACCGCCCTGCCGCCCCGATCCCCGTGTACGGCAAGCAGCTCGTCACGAAAACTAGCTGAAAATAGCACAGGGGTACACGGCTTTTGATTGACTTCCGGGTATATAATACTCTTTGCATCCTTCGCGCAGGCCAGAAGCGGCATTAAGTCCCTTGTAGTCAGCTTCGGCTGGTCGGCGGCCATGAAGAAATACCAATCTCCCATTGCCGCCAGAACGCCAAGCTTCATGCTTTCACTTTGCCCCTCTTCCGGATAGAGATTGCCTATCGTTTTGATGCCGGGCGGCAGCGCAAGCCCGGGGAGCAGCGCCTCTTTCGTCACCAGTATTCTTTCGTATACGGGCAATGCAAGCAAAAGATTTACTGCGTGTTGCAGCAGTGTCTCTCCCCGGTAGGGCAGCAGCAGCTTGTCTTCATCTCCCATCCTGCGGGAGCATCCGGCGGCTATGAGGATGGCGCTGATTTTAGGTTCCATTATTGCCTTCCTCTCAGATCGGGCAAGGCGCGCTTCAGGAATTTTCCCCGGCCTTTTTGCCCGGTGAAATATCCATTTTGGACAATCACCTCGCCGCGCGAAATTGTCATCACCGGGTAGCCCGTAAGCGGCATACCCTCGTAGGGTGTGTAGTCTGTATTCTCGTGGAGCATGTCGAAGCGCAGCGTCTGTTTGATGTCAGGGTCGATGACAACTATGTCCGCGTCGCTGCCCACGGCAATCACGCCCTTTTGCGGATACATGCCGAACAGCCTGGCGGGGTTCGCGCAGCATACGCTGACCATTTTTTCCAAAGGCAGCCGCCCGGCCCGCACCTGTGAAAACAGCAGGGGGATGCGCGCCTCCACACCCGGTATGCCGCCCGGCGCTTTGGAGAAATCGTCTTTGCCCAGCTGTTTTTCCCGGCCGTAAAAAAACGGGCAGTGGTCAGTGCCAATGGTATCAATGTCGCCTTTAAGAACACCTTGAAAGAGGGCATGGCAGTCTTTTTCTTCGCGCAGCGGCGGGCTCATGATGAACTTGAGCCCGTCCTTGCGGTGATACATGGATTCATCCAGAAAAAGATACTGCGGGCAGGTTTCTATGAACAGATTTTTCTGCCCACCCCGCCGCGCCGCGCGCAGGATGTCCAGCCCCAGGCCGGTTGAAAGATGCACAACATACAGCGGGGCATCCCCCGCCATGGCCGCGAACAGCGCCACCCGCCCCACCGCTTCCGCCTCGCATTCGCGCGGGCGGCTCCGGGCGTGGTAGATGGGGGCCGTCTTCCCCTGCGCGAGGTATTTCCCGCGAAGGTGTCGGATCATCGCGTCGTTTTCCGCGTGTACCGCGAGCATGACGCCAAGCTCCGAAGTATAGTCCATCAATTGAAGAATCTCGCTGTCCTCCAGCTTGCCGCCATAGGTGAGATAAAACTTGTGGCTCGTGATTCCCTCGCTGGCAAGCGCGCCGATTTCGCTGAGAATTGCGTCGTCCACATGGTCGAACACGCCGTGGAAGCCGTAGTCTATTACGGCCTTGGATTGTGCCAATTTTTGATACTTTTCAATTTGATGGCGGATGGTGCAACCCTTCGGCCCGAAAGCCATGTGGTCCACAATCGTGGTGGTGCCGCCGAAGGCGGCGGCGAGGGTGCCGGTATAGAAGTCATCGGTCGCGCGCAACCGGTCCAGCTCCAGAGCCATGTGGGTGTGGACGTCCACCCCGCCGGGCAGGACGATTTTGCCGGCGGCGTCGATCACCCGCTCCCCATCGCGGGGCGGCAGCGATGCGCCGATCTCTTCGATGATCTCGCCGTGAATACGAATATCTCCTGTATACGCGCCCTCTTCCGCCGCGATCAGCCCGTTTGCCAGAAGCATGAAGACTTCCCCCCCCCTTCACCCTTATTATTGCCGCCGGCGGGCCTGCCCCCTGTCCTGGAGCGCGCCGAGCGTCACGGCGGGGTCCTTGCATTTCGCGAGGAATATCATGGCGGCGATGATATACGGCTTGTAGCCGGCTTCTTTATAAAGAAGCGCGCGATAGCGGTCAAAAACAGAAGCGGCCACTTCGCCCTCTTTGCAGCTTACGCCGCTGATGTCGGCGGGCAGGCAGTGCATATACAGCGCCTTGCCGCCCTTTGTCAAGCTCATGAGCTGCTTCGTGCATTCCCAGTCCTTATGCCGCGCGTTTTGAGCGAGCAGCTCCTTCTCCAGCGCATGGATGCCCGCATCGTCGCCATTGCCGTAGAGGGCGGTGCGCTGCTCCATCGCCGCGAAGGGCGCCCAGCTCTTGGGGTAAACAATATCAGCGCCCTGAAACGCTTCTGTCATATTATTTGTTTTGGTGAATTTGCCGCCGCTCCTCGCCGCGTTTTCGATGGCAATCTTTTCGACGTCGCCCATGACCTCATAGCCCTCGGGATGGGCGAGGCACACCTCCATGCCGAAGCGGGTCATCAGGCCGATGACGCCCTGCGGCACCGAAAGCGGCTTGCCGTAGGAGGGCGAATAGGCCCAGGACATGGCGATTTTTTTGCCCCTAATTTTTTCTATCCCGCCGAAATGATGGATGATGTGCAGCATATCGGCCATGGACTGGGTGGGGTGGTCTATATCGCATTGCAGGTTGACGAGCGCCGGGCGCTGCTCCAGCACGCCTTCTTCAAAGCCGTGGGCAACGGCCGCGGCCACCTCGCGCATATAGGCGTTGCCCCTGCCGATGTACATGTCGTCGCGTATGCCGATCACGTCCGCCATAAAGGAGACCATATGGGCGGTTTCGCGCACGGTTTCGCCGTGGGCGATCTGGCTTTTGCCCTCATCCAGGTCCTGCATGGCAAGGCCCAGGAGATTCGCGGCGGAGGAAAACGAGAAGCGGGTTCGGGTTGAATTGTCGCGGAACAGGCTCACGGCAAGGCCGCTGTCGAATATCTTAACTGAGATATTTTGCTCACGCAGGGCCCGCAGCGCGTCGGCAACTTTGAACACAGCCGCGATCTCGTCGTTCGTTTTTTCCCATGTGAGCAGGAAGTCGTTTTGATACATGGCCTCAGTTTTTAGGGCGCTTAACTCCCCTACAAGCTTATGGATGCTCATGAATTTCTCCTTTAGAATATTTATTTTTTGTTTTTGATGTAAATAGACGGCAATGCGGCGTATACAGCGGCACAGTGAACCAGATCCTGCTTCCATGTTTTTTCGTCCGGGGCGTGCGCCTGGGCCTCCGCGCCGGGGCCGAAGCCTATGCAGGGGATGCCCTGCCGCCCCATAATGGAAACGCCGTTGGTGGAGAATGTCCACTTGTCGGTCAGCGGCCGTAAACGCCGCGCTTCAAGGGTTTCCGGGGCGCCGACGCGCTCGTTTCCGTAGAGGCTTTGATAGGCCTCCTCCACAGCCCGGGTTACAGGGTGGTCCTCCGGGATGACCCAAGTCGGGAAATAACACTCAATGGGATACACGCAGCCGGTGTAGGAAGGCCGGTCGTACTCATACATGGACACAGTGACATCACCGGCGTATTTCTTTACAGCGGGCAGGGCGCGTATCTCGTCAAGGCAGCTTTCCCATGTCTCCCCGGCGGTCATGCGGCGGTCCAGGGAGACCGCGCAGGCATCCGCGACGGCGCAGCGGCTTGGGCTAGTGAAGAATATCTCGCTGCAGGTGATTGTCCCGCGCCCCAGGAAGCGGGCCTCACTCCACTGCGAGTTGTGCTTTTCGTCGAGCATCTTTGCAAGCCCATTTTCGTTCAAGTCACGGACGTTTTGGAGAATATCCGCCATTTTGTAGATGGCGTTGTCGCCGCGCTCGGGCGCCGAACCGTGGCAGGAGACGCCCTTCACATCCACGCATATCTCCATGCGCCCGCGCTGGCCCCGGTAGATGCCGCCGTCGGTGGGCTCGGTGAGCACCACGAATGCGGGCCGGATACCGCCCTCGTTGACGATATACTGCCAGCAGAGGCCGTCGCAGTCCTCCTCTTGAACAGTACAAGCCACAAGCGCTGTGTACTCGCCGCCCAGAAGGCCCAGGTCTTTCATGATTTTCGCGCCGTATACCGCGCTGACGATGCCGCCTGCCTGGTCTGAGACGCCGCGCCCGCCGATAGCCTCGCCGTCCTCATAGCCCTCATAGGGGTCGAAAGTCCAGTTCTCAGGATTGCCTACGCCAACCGTATCGATGTGGCCGTCAAAGGCGATGAGGGTCTCTCCGTTGCCCATGAAGCCCAGCAGATTGCCCATGCCGTCGATTTCGACTTTGTCGAAGCCCAGCCTGCGCATCTCTTCGGCGGCGCATTCGACCTTCTCTTTTTCTCCGCAGCTTTCGCCCGGGAATTTAGTCATTGCCCGCAGGAATTTGGCCATGTCCGCCATATAAAAGCTTGCCAGCGCTTTGATTTCCTCAAAATCCATTTGAACCCTCCCACACAATATCAAGATATTTATCCGGGTCTGTATCCCCCTCCGTGCTAAATAGCAGTATGACAGAGCTGCTGTTAATTCCCATTTGTTCGCGTATCTCGCTATAGCCTTCTGACATCAATGCCGCGAGCAGCCCCAAGCCCACCGCGCCGGATTCCCCGGAAATCACCCGCTCGTCCCCCCGCAGTGGGCTGCCCAGCATACGCATCCCCTTCGCCGCCACCCAATCGGGGCATGACGCGAAGAAATTCGCGTGATTTTTTAGTATTTCCCACGAGATGGTGTTAGGCTCGCCGCAGGCAAGCCCCGCCATGATGGTTTGCATTGCGCCCCCCACGGTGCGATAACCCCTTGCCTGCGCGGATTTGTACAGGCAGTCGGCGGCGTCCGCCTCCATCACCGTGACGCTGGGGGCGCTATCGCCGTATTTCGAGGTGAAATATCCCTGTACCGCGCCGGCAAGGGAACCCACCCCGGCCTGCACGAATATATGCGTCGGCTGCGCGCCGCCCAGCTGCTCGTCGGCTTCGCGGGCCAAGGTCCCGTAGCCCTGCATGATCCAGCCGGGGATCTCCTCATAGCCCTCCCACGCGGTGTCCTGCACCACAACGCCACCGGCCTTGGCCGCTTCCCGCGCCGCTAAGCGCACGGCGTCGTCGTAGTTGCCGTCGATGATGCCGGCCTGCGCGCCTTCCGCCCGGATGTTCTCGAGCCTCGCGGCGGAGGAACCGGCGGGCATGTATACCACCGCCTTCTGCCCGAGCTTGGCCGCCGCCCAGGCGACGCTCCGCCCGTGGTTGCCGTCGGTGGCGGTGAAGAATGTCACCTGGCCGATTTCGTCGCGCAGCTGCTTCGAGATGAGCCGCTCGTAGGGCATTTCGGAGACGTCGCGGCCAACAAGCCCGGCGATGTACTTTGCCATGGCGTAGGAACCGCCCAGGACCTTGAAGGCATTCAGCCCGAAGCGGTGGGACTCATCTTTTATATAAATGCCCTTGATGCCCAGCTTCGCCGCCAGAGCGTCGAGCCTGACGAGCGGGGTTTCTTTGTATTGCGGGAAGCTCCTGTGGAACGCGAGCACTTTTTCCATTTCGGGGGCGTCCATCAGCCCCAGAATTTTGGCACAATCGGACGGGGGGCACTTATTTTTGATGATTTCAATTTTTTTCAGCATGATTTCCTCTCTTGTCTTCGTCGTATAGCACAATATATTTTTCACCCTGCTTCAAAAGCGATATGTTGCCGTAAATGGCCGAGAGACATTGTTCTATTCTTTCGGCGTTCGCTTCGGACAGGCGCAGGTCGGAGCTTATTTTGCCGCCGTGAATTAAGATCAGGCGGTCGCAGCAGCGCAGGGCAAGGTTCGGATCATGCGCAGCTATTAACCCGGCCTTCCCCTCACAGTATATGAGAGAGCGAATCATGTCAAGAACCCTGTGCCGGTTCAGGAAATCAAGGGAGCTATCCGGTTCGTCCATCAGCATAACCGGCGTGTTCTGCACAAAGCTTCGCGCCAGGATCACCAGTTGCTTCTGCCCCTCGCTCAGCTGCGAGAAAATCTTCCCCGACAGATTACCTATCCCGATTTTATCAAGGGCAATTCGCACTTGGTCTGTGTCTCTGCGAGCAGGGAATGCAAGCAGGCCTAAGCTGGGGTTGAGCCCCATTTGCACCGCTTCAATTACGGATACGCCCAACATCTCGCTGTACCGCTGCGGAATGTACGAGATATAGTTGGCGCGCTTTTTTTCGCTTAGCCTGGTACAATCTTGCCCCCCCGCTGTGCAGGTACCCGAGTCGATTGGGATAAGGCCGCAAATCGCTTTGAGCAAAGTCGTTTTGCCGGAACCGTTGAGCCCGAGCAGCGCGCAGAACTCGCCCGCGTATAGGTCAAAGCTTATTCCCTGTATAATTATTTTTTTGCGGTATCCTACAGAAATATTTTGCAAAGAGAGCAGTGGCGTCATATTTTCCCCGCCTTTCTCCTCCACAGGAAGACAAGCAGGATGGGTATGCCCGCCAAAGTGGTCAGGATGCCGATGGGGATTTCCACTGCAAAGCTGCGCGCCGGCATATCGGAAACCAGCATGATTAGTGCGCCCGTCAGCACCGAAAGCACGCACCACGCAAAGCTGATACGCTTCAGCGCGAGGCGGGCCACGTGGGGGGCGATCAGTCCGATAAACGCGATGGGCCCGGTGACGCAGACGACGGCGCTGACTGTCAGCGCGCAAAACGCTATCACTGCCACGCGGACATATTTGATCCGGACGCCCAGCGCGCGGCTTTCGTCGTCCTCCAGCCCCAGCAGCGCAATCTGCCGGCGCAGCAGAACAATTCCGATAAAGCCCACCAAAAAGAAAGGCAGGACCGCGCCCAGTTTTGTTGCGGTAATATTGCTAAGGCTCCCCATGGACCAGTATTCCATCGAGGCCAGCTGCCGCTGCGTGTCGGCGAAATACTTGAGGGTCATGATGCCCGCGTCGCAAAGGGATTTCATGATAATCCCGGCCAGGATAAAGGCGACGGTATTGCCGCCCCCGCTGCGCCTTGCCAAGGCGGCGACGAGAAACATGGACAGCATCCCGCCCAGGAACGCGGTCCCCGCCATGATTGCCGCGCTGTGGCCAAACAGGAGTATGGCAAAGGCGGCACCGAGGTTCGCCCCGCTGGATACCCCTATGATGTCCGGCGCCGCGAGAGGGTTCTTGAAAATAAGCTGGAAAACGCTCCCCGCCAGGCCCAGCCCCGCGCCCGCCAGAACGGCCATCACAGCGCGCGGAAGGCGCAGCGTGAAAAATACGGCCCTCGCCGTGGCGTCCGCATCGCCGCGCAGCAGTATGGCCGCAATCTCTTTGATGGACAGCGGGTATCGGCCCACCAGCAGGGAAACGCAAAAAAACGCCGCCACAAGCAACCCCGCGATGCAGATATAGCTTCTATGATAGATTTTGGGGCGGCTGTCTGTCATTGATCTGTCCCTATTTCGTCTGGCTTCAAATTCGCGCCGTAGAATTCATTGTAAAATGCCGCCGCCTCGGCGCGCAGCGCCTCCGGGGTGTATATATCTTCATGCAGCACCGAAAGCAGCCACCGCGCACCCAATATGCTTGAGGGCAAGGGCGAATCCCATGCCTCTATGCCGCCGGGCATTTTGAATATCCTCCCGGTTATCACGGCCTGAAGGCTTCCGATCTGCGCGTCGCTAAGAATATCATCCCTGCCATAGCCCGCCTCCGCCGGGATGATGATGACATCGGGGTTCATTGCCAAAAGCTGCTCATAGGATAACTCCATCCAGCCGTTGCCCCGGATTTCGACAGCGTTGGCTCCCCCCGCAAGCCGGGCCAGCGCGGACTGGTACATGCCAGTCGGCGCGGCAGAGAGCCAGGAGCTGACCCCCGCCATATATACGCTGGGCTTTTCCAGAACGCAACCGGCCAGCGCTTCTGTATCAGCGATTGACTGCCTGCAATACGCAATCAGCTGCGCGGCCCTCTCGGGCACACCGGCCGCGCCGCCGACCAGGGCGATCATCTCCATGAGCCTGTCCTGGTCTTCAGGATCCACTGCAATGGCGGGAACCCCCAGCTGCGCAAGAATATCGGCGGTGTCGCGCAGGCGGCAGGGCAGGATCACAAGGCGGGGGTGCAGCGCCAGGCAGGCCTCCAGGTTGAAATCCTTCGCGGTGCCCACGTCGGGCAGGCGCAGCAGCTCCGGCTTCGCCAAGGCGTAAATGGGGCGTGACGCGGCCTTTGCCTCAATGGCCACTAGCCTATCGCTCAGGCCGAGGGCGATGCAGACCGATGTTGCGATGTAATACCCGCTGACTATCCTGCTGGCCGGGCCTTCGATTGCCACAACCCTGCCCGCCTGATCCGTTACTGTGCTTTGAGCGGCATCCCTGGCGGGCACGGCGCAGGCAGAAACAGACAACAGCAGGAGCGCCGCCGTCAGCAGTGATATAGCTCTTTTGCGAATCATGCAGCCTCCTCAAGAATTGTCGCTTATATAGCTCTGCAAACGCCTGTGTACGTCAACACGATTTTTGTCTGTTACAGTGATCAGTTCCCCGCGCTTGCGGATCAGAGCCTCCAGTTCCCTGTGAAGCGCGGGATATTCCGCGCCGAGCCCCAAAACCGACGATGCGTGGATGAGATTCTCACGGGACTTGAATACGCCCACACACGGTACACCGCCCGACAAGACTCTCTTTAGCGCATCCATGAAAACCCGGGAGGTGAGCTCTATGCCGCCGATTTCATCCAGCAGCACGAGCTTGCAGCAGGGTGCGCGGGCATCGCTCTCCACGCGCAGGATTGCCTCTTCCAGCGGGACGACTTCGTAGTGCTCCCTGAGGATGAAAACGCCTTCCATGCCCGGCACATAAGCAATTTCCGGCGTCGGGAAGCCCCGCTCCAAACAGACCGCCCGGAAACCGATCCTTTCACCGTTTTCATACAGCCTTTGCACGCAGAAGCCCTTGACCGCCGACGCATATGCGCCAAGCGCCTCCCACAGCAGGAAGGACTTTCCAACCCCCAAATTCCCTTCAAAAAACAGGTTCATACCAGATACTCTTTTTTCATAGCCGCCTGCGCCAGTGCCCAAAGATCGGCGGGAAGGCGTGCGCCGTCACGGCAATCGAAAGTTTCGCCATCGAGCCTGACGCGCACAGCACCCCCTCCAAGCGGCAGAAAGCCATCGTTTTCGCTGTCCATGAACTCTTCTTCGCGGGAGAACAGCGTGAATTTATCTTTATACGGCGCGCCGGAATAAGGGCAGAAAACCTCGCAGTTGCCGCATTCGTTGCACATATGGTCGATGTGGAGGATTTGTGGCCTGCCATCCACATGCACGGTAATATTCGCGCGGTTGGGGCAGACCTGGACGCAGCACCCGCACAGCGTGGCGCATTCAAGGCAGCGCTGGGAATCATCGCGGGACTGCGAATCATCGCCGCCGCAGCGCAGTACGCCTATTTTATCTATGATAGCTTCTGTTTTGTTATTGATATTCAAGTTTGCGTAACGGTCAAAGCCGGCCCCTGTGATGGCTTCGGCGCAGCGGATAGCGTCCGCGATGGCCTCGGCCACGGTGGAGGGGCCGCGCAGGGCGTCGCCCGCGACGTAGACGCCGGGCAGGGCTTCCAGCGTATCGCTGACAATCGCTCTCCCGCGCTTATCTATTGGGATACCCCAGCGTTCATACAGCCCATGGTCAACATGGCCGCCGATGGCGGCAATCACGGCGTCGGCGGGAACCTCCACGATTTGCCCTGTTGAAACAGGGCTGCGCCTGCCCGAGGCGTCCGGGGGCCCAAGGGCCATACGGGCGCAGGTCAGCACGCCGTTTTTGTGGCTGACCGGAGAAAGCAGCTCGTGAAATTCCACGCCGCCTTGCAGAGCCAGCGCCAGCTCCTCCGCGTCGGCGGGCATGGTTCGTACTGTGCGCCGGTATACCAGCGAAACGTTCTTCACGCCGACGCAGCGCACCGCGGCGCGGGCCGCATCCATCGCGGTGTTGCCCCCGCCGATGACCGACACGTTTTCGCCGATAAATTTGTTCACAGACTGCGGATCGCGTTTCAGCCGCTCCAAAAATTCCAGCGCGCTTGTTGCCCTGCCGCTCTCCAGCTCCAATGCGCCGGGCATCCACGCGCCGGTGGCAATAATGATCTGCCCAAATCCCTCTGCCCGCAGTTCATCAATGCTATGGACTTCGCAATTCAGCCGCACTTCTATGCCCATTTTGGATACGAGGGCAATGTCGCTGTCAATGGCCTCGTCCGCTATGCGGAACGCCGGTATCACATGGCGGACTACCCCGCCGAGGCTGTCCCTTTTTTCGAAGATGGTTACGGGCCGCCTCGCCCGCGCCAGGAAATACGCCGCCGAAAGCCCCGCCGGGCCCCCGCCGACGATCGCAATTTTATCCCCGGACTTGGGGCGGCTTTCTGTTTCATCAAGCAGCTGACCGTATGCCTTTTTCGCCGTCTCCAGCTTTATCTCTCGAATGTGTACGCTGTCTTCGTAGAAAGTGCGGGTGCACTTGTCTGCGCAATGATGCGAACAGATTGTCCCGGTGATAAACGGCAGGGGGTTGCGCTCGGTGATCACCCGCAGTGCTTCCGGGTGCTTGCCCTCGCCCGCAAGGCGCAGGTACGCGGGGATGTCCTGGCCGAAAGGGCAGCCAACCCGGCAGGGCGCGGTGAAGCAATCGATCGCTGGGACTTTTTTGTTTATCTTGCGTTCGGCCTGCCTGCCAGCTCTTTTATAGTACATGGGATTATCATCAACAGAATGTACAAGCGCATCAAGCTTTTGCATGTTCACGCCGTCAAGCTTGCAATCAGATTTGCTCAGAATTTGCGCCAACTGGTGCAGGCGTTCATACCCGCCGGGCTTGAGCAGGGTTGTGGCCATTGTGACGGGCCAAATGCCCGCTTCGCATATCGCGCTGATATTGCGGGCATCCGCGCCGCCCGAAAAACTGATGCGCAGCCTGCCGTCAAAGGCTTTGGACAGACGATTGGCAACTTCAATGGACAGGGGGAACAGCGCCCGCCCCGACATGTACATTTCGTCGCCCGGCAGCTCCCCGGCGGTGATTTTCACCGGGAAGGTGTTGGTCAGCTTCACGCCGAAGGACAGAGAGAGGCTGTCCGCCAGCGCCTGTAATCTGCGCAGCATGGGGACGGCGTCCCCAAATTGCAGGTCATTCTTAAAATGGCTGTCGTCAAATTCGATGTAATCAAAGCCAAGAGTATTGAGCGTATCGCGGGCGTATTCGTAGCCCAGAAGCGTGGGGTTGCACTTGACGAAGGTATGCAGCTTCTTTTCGCGCAGCAGGTACGCGGCGATGCGCTCGATCTCCTCCGGCGGGCAGCCGTGCAGCGTGGAAAGCATAACCGAAGCGCAGACATGGGAGCTGATGCTTTCGATATAAGCCGCGTCAACATGCCTGAACTTCGAGAGATTGCGCAGCGCCCACGCCCGGCAGGCCTTCCAGCAATCGGTGTTTCCGGCGAATTTCAGGCCCTCGATAAAGCTGTCGATCTTCTCTGTTTGTATGCCCGCGAGGTCGTAGCCCACGCTCATGTTGAACACGAAGCCGTCGGGGCGCCCCAGCGCCAGCTCGCGGCTCAGGAGCTTGAGGGCATACCAGCCCTTTATATATTCATCCATGGCCTGCGGGACATACAGCTCGGTTGACCACTCCACGTTGTAGCCCTCGTCGGGGGCCAGGATGCATGGTTTGGAGACGGGAAGCGCCTGCCCGTCGAGCGCCTGCACGGTTTTCAGTTCAAAAAACCGCCCGCCCGCCGCGTAGCCCGCAATGAGGTTTTGCGCAAGCTGCGTGTGCGGGCCCGCGGCGGGGCCGAAGGGAAGCTCAAGCTTTTCCCCGAAAAGCGAAAGGGCTTCGCCGCTGGCTTTATAAAGTTTTTGAATGCCAAATATCGAGCGCTCTTCCCTGTATTCGCTCAGGGCCCAATCCATCAGCTGCCCGAAGGTGATTTGCCTCATTCTGTCGCCCATGACACTTCCTATCTTGCGTTAATTCTTTTGGCTAAATCAGCTGCCCGTTCGCGGGATTTGGCGAGGATGGCTTCTGCATCTATGCTTATCAGCTCGCGGTCTTTCATCTTCACAATGCCATTGATAATGGTCGTCACGATGCTGCGGCCGCTCATACCGAACAATATATGGCTATCGCAGTTATCAATGTCTATCGGTGTGGGCGGGTCGTAGTCGCTGATGATGATGTCCGCCGCCGCGCCCGGCTCCAGTGCGCCAAGCTTTGTCCCGAAGCTGCGGCTGGCGATGGCCGCGTTGTTCGCGAAGAGCATCTGCGGGACCTCTCCCCACGCCGCGCCGGGATCGCGCAATTCATGCTTGTGGATGAGATTTGCCACTTTCTCTGATTCAAGCATGTCCTGGGTGTAGCCGTCGGTGCCCAGCCCCAGCAGGATCCCTCGCCGCATCATCTCCATGCAGGGGGGGATCCCCACCGCGTTGCCCATGTTGGACTCGGGGTTATGTACGACTACAGTGCCGGTCTGCTTAATGATGTCCATCTCGATGCCGTCCACATGGATGCAGTGGCCTGCAATCGTGTTGCTCTCAAGAATCCCGTGGTCGAAAAGGCGGTTGACGACGCGTTTTCCGTATTGCTTTAGGCTGTCATACACATCGTCCAGGCCCTCCGCCACATGGATGTGGAAACCTATGCCCTCCGGCGTGTTTTCCCGGCAAAGCGAGAGCGTGCTGTCCGACAGGGTGAAGGAGGCGTGCAGGCCCATCATGGCCTTCACTATGCCGGTAGTATCGTCCATCACAAAATGAATAAACTCGGTGTTTTCGCGCAGGGCCTCGCGCGCTTTCTCCGCGCCCTCCCGGTCTGACACCTCGTAGCACAGGTTGGTGCGCACCCCCAGCTCCTTCGCCGCGGCGGCAATCTCGAAAAGGCTGCCGCGGATGCCGCCATAGCTCGCGTGGTGGTCGAAGACAGTTGTAACTCCATTCTGAATGCAATCGAGATAGGTGGCCATGGCGCTCCAGCGGGTGTCCTCAAGCAAAAGATGGCGGTCGATGGTCCACCAAAGCCCCTCCAGAATTTCAAGGAAGTTTTTCGGGGCCGGCCCCTTTATGGACAGCCCGCGCGCGAACGCGCTGTAGATGTGGTTGTGCGCGTTGATGAGCCCCGGCATGATCACGCCGCCGCGCGCGTCGACGAACTGCGCGCCGGGGTGTTTCGCTTTGAGCTCCTTTGTGCCGCCGACCTCTTTGATGAGAGTCCCGTCCACGGCCGCGCAGCCGTTTTCAATCAGTTGATTTTGTTCTCCCCTGGTGATGAGTCTCCCGTTGCCAATCAGCAGCATTTGCACTCCTCCATTGTATTTCTGTAAAGCCTGTGAGCAAAACGCATCAATCGCAGAAATAAAGCGGCTATGCAAGTATGGATATTATACTTGAATCTCCTTGGAATTGCAAGAAGATTTTGCGACTCAGCTTTCTGTTCCGCAGAGGACAGCTAACAGAAAATTTCGCAGCAAATTCCACTTTCTTACTCGGCATACAGCGAGAACACCCGGAACATCTCCGCGCCGTGTGATGCGTGTACCGTCAGCCGGACAGCATCGGCTTCACAGTCCACCGGGTGAACCGACAGCCGCCGATGATTGTCCTCCACATGGGCCAACTCAACCCACGCGCCATTGTTGCGCCCGCTGAGGGTATAGCTCTTCACCAGGCAGCCCGGCAGGCGGCGCGGCGCGTCCACAGGCCAGATGTGCGGCATACGCTTGTTGTCGTTCAAGTCGCTGTCGAACACGAGCCGAATTTGCGAAAGCTTCACGGGCCGCATGAACGCAATCTCTGTTGTGTCGCCCGCGCGGCAGGCCCAGGCGTTTTCGTCGCCGCGATCATAGCCGTTGGTGAGCACATGATTCCCTGCGATGAAATCCGGCACGGGTTGGCGCAGCCCCGGCAGCCAGCAGTCGTCGGCCATGAGCGCGCGCTGCAGCTCTGAGATGTTCACCTCGCGGGGAGAGCAATCATCGCGCACAGCAAGCGCCGCCGCCGTGCCCACGGCCTGCCCCAGCAGCGCGCAGGTGGCCATCACCCGCGTGGAACTCAGCGCCGTATGTGTCACGCTGATATTGCGCCCAGCGAAGAACAGGTTTTCGATTTTTTTTGAGTACAGGCAGCGGTAGGGGATGCCGTAGGGCGACGGCGCGGGGTGATAGATCGTTGGGTGGCCGCCGCGATAGTGAAACCCCGCCGGGAAGTGGTCGTCCATGCTCCAGCCGCCATAGGCGACGATGTCCTCAAACGGGCCACCGGCCTCGACGTCGTGCTGGGTCATGATGTGGTCGCCCACAAAGCGGCGGCTCTCGCGCTTGCCTGGCAGGAAGCCCAGCCACTCCAGGGCGAAATCTTCCGCACCATGGTCGCCATAGTTTTTTACATGATCCCAAACGCCGAACGCGATTTTCAGCAGCTCATCGCGAAGGGCCTCAGTGTCATGGATAGAATCCCCGTCCCCGCCCAACTCGATCCACCAGAAATTCGTGAACAGGCTGTGGTCGGCGTGAGGCAAGTCAGTATCCTCGGGATATTTATACGCCCAGGCGGGCGGGGTGAACGCCTGCGGGCTGCCGGTATCGCGCACCTGCATCAGGCAGCTCATGCCCATGGTTTTGCTGTCCGGCTGCTCCGGCGCGATGGATTCCCCGAACTCCGCCCGGCCCTCGCGGCCAACGCGAAATTCCGCGCCTGTCAATGGAGCGAGGATGGAATCCCCGGAGCAGTCGGCGAAGTATTTTGCGCGCACGGTGTGCCAGGTCTCGGCTGTGCCCTGCCAGCCCTTTACGCCCGCGATTCTATTGCCGTCCATCTCGGCGTCGCAGCAGGAGCAGTTGAGCAGCAAAGTCAGGTTGGGCTCGGCCATGGCCTTCTCATAGAGCACGCTGTCCCAGATGCTGTAGTTCATCGTCGGGTTGCGGGCGAGGTTTTCCAATTGGATCTCCTCCAGCAGCCCGGTTTCTTTGTTGCCCTTTCCATGAGCACCGCAGATCCACATGCGTATCTCGCTGGAGCAGTTGCCGCCCAGCACCGGGCGGTCGTGCATGAGTAACGTCTTCGCGCCGTGGCGTGCTGCGGCGATGGCCGCGCAAAGGCCAGCGAGCCCGCCGCCGACCACGCAGAAGTCCGCTTCATGGGTGATGTGCTTCATGCGATACCTCGCTTTCAACTATACCCAATCGCCACCGCGACGAGCATCAGCGCGGCGGAGAGCGCCAGCTGCGCCAGGAACAGCTTCCAGAACCACCGCATGTACCTGCCGTAGGAGATACCCACCATGCCAATGGCGAGGATCATCAGGCCGCTGGTGGGGTAGGCGATGTTGGTCAGGCCGTCGCCGAGCATATACATGAGCACGATGCTCTGGCCGGAGAGCCCGACCATCTGCGCCAGCGGCAGGACGATGGGCATGATCAAAAACGCTTTTGCGCTGCCGCTGGCGATGAAAAATTCCAAGGCCATCACAAACAGGAACAGCGCCAGCAGGGAGACGGCGGGGGATAGGCCCTTCATCGCCTCGTAGACCCAGTGGAGGATCGTGTGGATGATCTTGCCCTCGCCGAGGACGAAGGTGACGCAGATCACCAGCAGGAGCAGCGGTATCGCGGGGGCGATGGCCTTCACGCCCTGCCCGAAGGCCGAAAGCAGCTTTTTACCCCGAAGACCGGTGATGCGCCCCGCGAGCAGGCCGCCGACCGTAAAGAGCAGCGCCATGGCGATGGTGGGCAGATAGCCTATCAGCCCCGCAAGGGACGCGGGCACGCGGCCGCTGCCCTGCAACGCGAAGCTCAGGGCCACCGCCGCGAATACGCCCAGGACGCAGCCGACGAAGGTCTTGGCCGCCTTGCGCAGCTTTTTATCCCCCAGCAGCGCCATGTCCGCCCCGCCCGCGTATTTTTCCCGTACGGCCTTGTCGCTCTCGTAAACAATCGATTTCTCCGGCTGCTTCTCTATCTTTTTCGCGTAGGGGACCAAAAAAGCGATGAACACGAGATAGACCAGCACGAAGACGATCAGGCGGTACCAGAGCCCCGAATAGATCGGCAGCCCCGCCAGCTCCTGCACGAGAACCACGTTGAACGGGTTGAACAGTGCGGCGCTGTAGCCGAAGGCGACCGCCATCAGGGACATGGCGATGCCCACAAGGGAATCCCAGCCCAGCGCGAGGGAGATCGCCACCGCGAGGGGGACCAGCGTCAGGCTCTCCTCCATGATGCCGATTACGGCTGCCAGCAGCATAAAGATGAACACGACCAGCGAGAGCAAGAGGTATTTGCGCGCCTGGAATTTCGAGACGACGGCGGTCAAAATATATTTCAACACGCCGCTCTTGTCCAGGATCAAGAAGGTGCCGCCGATCAGGACGATAAACAGGATGATCGCCACGCCGGTGGTGGCGGCCCCCTCCGTGAAAATCAGGACAGGAGAGGCGAGGATTTTCCAGATGGGCAGTTTCGCGCCCTCCAGCCTCGCGTAGCTGTCCGGGATGATGTTCCCGGCGGCGTCCGTCCCGTATTCCCCCTGCGGGACCAGCTGCGTAAGCGCCCCCGCGAACACGACGATGCCCACCAGCACCGCCGTAATGGTGAGGAGCGTTTTTTTGTCCAGCTTGAGCCCCTGCGCGGATTCGTTCAAACCAATCATCCTTCCTCTATGCGTTCTGCGAACTATTCTATCACAGCGAAGGGTAAATAGCAAGTAAAAAAGTTTCCGCCCGCGAGCCGAAATAGCGCATAATCGCCGTTGCACTTTGCTTTGCGCTGTGCTACAATAGTTGCACCATTACAACCCATAAGACGAGGTGCTCACATGACCGAAAAAGAAAAATCCCACGCCGGTATGCTGTACCAGCCCGGCGACCCCGAGCTCACAGCGGAACGCGATGTGACGGTGCAAAAGCTGTACGACTACAACCGCCTGCATCCGTTGGACCGCGCCGCGCGGCAGGCTGCCATACGCGAAATACTGGGTAAGGCCGGCGAAAACTGCGTGGTGGAGCAGCCGCTGTTTTGCACCTACGGCTACAATGTCGCTGTGGGGGACAACTTTTTTCTCAACGTCAACGGCAAGCTCATGGACAGCGGAAAGATCACCATAGGGAACAACGTCTTCATCGCCCCCAACGTGTGCATTATAACGGAGGAACACGCGATGGATGTGGAGCAGAGGCTGGCCGGGCTGGAATCTACCTATCCGGTCACGATAGGCGACAATGTCTGGATCTGCACCGGGGCCATCATCCTGCCGGGCGTGACCATAGGCGCGAACAGCGTCATAGGCGCGGGCAGCGTGGTCACGAAGGACATCCCGCCGAACAGCCTGGCTGTGGGCAACCCATGCAGGGTGATACGCGCAATATAAACACACTCTTTGATAGGAATCGCTTTGGTTTGCCTTTCGGTACGGCAGCCTCAGCCCCCGAACCAGCCCTCCTCGAGGGTGGTCACGACGCAGAGCGCGCCGCCGCGCCCGCCCACAGTGAATCTGCCCGTGCCGTCCGCGCCGGGGAAGGCCAGCAGGGGCTCCGCCGCCGCCGCGGGGAGCATCAGGACGAACAGGCACAGCGCGCATAGAAGCGCGGCGGTTTTCGAAAGTTGGGTTTTCATGGGGGACTCCTCTCATTGAATGCTTTTCATCATTATAACATACAGGTATGCCCTTAGCAAGGAAATCAGCGCTGCCCAAGCAAATAATGTTGTCCCTTGACAAGGACGGCGGGTTCCCTTATAATGAACGTATAAAATTTGCGATGAAAAGGAGACAAGACAAAATGAGACAGGCAAGACGGCTGTGCAGCATGCTTCTGGCGGCGGCGCTGCTGATGTGCATCGTGCCCCAGACCGCGCTGGCAGAAAATCCCCTCGCAGCTGACGTGAGCGCGCTGCCCCGCATCGACATCCTGGGCGCACTGGGTCCACTGTATTTCAACGAGGGCACCCCGGAGCAGGAACTCGCCTTCGACGTCGATTTCGAGACGCTGCTGGTGGCCCTGCGGCCCATACGCCTTGAAATGCTCAAAAAATTCCTGGTTCTGGACGGGCCCGCCTTTACAGATTATCTGGTCGAGTTTTTCCTGGCCTGGATGGGCCCCATCTCGAAGGATTGGGACGGCAACGACCTGGTGCCGGGCATCACCCGCACCACCAGCCAGTACACCGGGGCCAAAAACGGGGAGCTTGACGAAAACAACTGCGCCTCGTTTTCCTACGACTGGCGCAACGATCCCATGGATGTAGCCGACGAGCTTGCCGCCACCATTGATGAAATCCTGGAAAAGACCGGGGCGGATAAGGTCAACCTCTTTAGCAACAGCGGCGCCGCGATGATGCTTACGGCCTACCTGCAGAAATACGGCTGCGGCAAGGTCGCCAGCGTGGTGTACAACATTCCCCTGCACAACGGCACCAGCGTGATGGGCAAGATGGCCACGCGGCAGGTGAGCATGGATTCGGAAGCCCTGGGCAAAACGCGCACTTTCGACCAGTTCCTCATGCCCGACCTGCAGCAGACCCTGGCGCCCATCCTGCGGGGGATGTATGAGGTCGGCCTGCTCGATGTCATTTCGTTATTGGTCAATACAGTTGGAAGGACCTATATCGACCGTTTCTACGACGAGGCCGTCATCCCCACGCTCTTCTCCCTGCCGGCAATGTGGGGCTATGTCCCCCTCGAGTATTACGAGGAGGCCAAGCTGTCCATGTTCAAGGGCGACCCCATGTACGATGATTTCATCCGGCGCATAGACCGCTACCACTACGAAGTGCAGGCGAATGCCGACGAGATATTGCAGAAGGCGGCCGCAGAGACCAAGCTCGCGCTGCGGGTGGGCTACGGGATGCCTCTGCTGCCCCTGGTGAAGGACTCCGTCACTCAGTCGGACGCCTTTGTGGACACGGTACTGGCCAGCGGCGGCGCTGTGTGCGCGCCGCTCTACGAGACTTTGCCCAAAGATTACACGCAGCAGATCGACTGCGGGCACAACCATATCTCCCCCGACCGCGCCATCGACGCCTCCACCTGCGCCCTGCCGGAGCACACCTGGTTTGCCTACAACCATCCACACGCCCGGCAGACGGAGTACAGCGGCTGGTACGAGTGGTTTTTGCGCGCGCCTGACGCCACTGTACACGGCAGCGCGGAATACCCGCAGTTCGTGCACATGGTGGAGACGGGCGTGTACCGCCCGCTGGAGCCGCCGAAGGTCACGTTCCAGAGCATCCTGATGACCGCGCTGCTGTGGGTGCTCAAGGGCTGGCGCTGGGTGGCGATGCTGCCCTGGTTCTGGCTGCAGGGATAAAGATATGAGCGGGTGGCAGGAATGCCATCCCTACAGGTCACCTGATATTTTTCAGCCGTTCGAGCCCCGCCGCGCCCAGGGCGAAGGCGCAGGGTGCGGGCGTCTTCAAAATGCGCAGGATGCCCCCGTCATAATTCGCCAGGCAGTTGAGGCTGTAGATGTCCGAATGGCGGGGGTTTTCCATGTATTCGTCGCTCTCGTCCCCGGCGGTGAAGCGCCAGCCGCTGTCCCAGTCCCCGCAGGATGCTTCACGATAGCAATAGCCCACGGGCGCGCCGTCCACCAGGATACGATCTGTCGCGAGGCAGCCCGTGGGGCCCTCCCAATCACCGAGCAATGGCCGCAGCCGGTGCTTTTCCAGGCGGCAGCGTTTCTCCTGGGGCGGCGGCGGGAACAAATTCGCTCTGGCGATGTCCAGTACAGGCGACAGCGCGCTCCGCTCCGTCATGCGGTCTATCAAGGCCTGCGCACCCTGCTGCAATTTATATTGCAGCTCCTGCTCATAGAGGGGAAACAGCTGATAAAATCGCACCTCCTCGCCGCCGGGCAGGGTGAAAGAAGCTTCGCCATCGGGCATGAAGGCGTCCAGCAGCAGTATTGCGTTAAAATCTGTATTCTCCGCGAAGGGCCCGCCGCCGGGCACGGTATGCCCCCAGCCCAGCCAGGAGCCCTCCTCCGCCGGGAGCCGCGCCAGGAGCTTCAGCCAGCGCAGGGGCCAGTACCAGCACTCGTCGCGGCTGCGCAACTCCCAGTCCTCGGGCAGCATGAACACCAGCTCCGCCCGCTGACAGGCCTGGCTGCCCTCCGGCGCGTCCATGGCCCGCGCGCCCATGCCCCGCGTGACGACCGTCTGCCAGGCCCGCCCCGGCCCCGGCGCGACCACGCACAGGTCCACCCGTATGTCCCGGGCGTCCACCTCCCGCAGCACCTGCGAGACCGCGCCGAAGCGTTCTTCTATCGCCCGCGTGACTGCCGCTTCTTCTTCTGATGCATAAAGATATGTAGTTAGCGTTTCCTGCATAGACAACCCCTCCCCGTGCATTCATATGCGGGGGAGGGGTCGCTTATGCAATTCATGAGACGCATTGCCGTGCGTCTCTACATTCTGCTTCCCCTCGCCTTTCGGGCAATCAGCATTATCCCGGCCCCGAGGAGGCCCGCCCCCGCCGCCGCCAGCAGCAGCCATGGGGGGAAGAAGCGCCGCGCTGCCTCGCCGAATATGGTGAACAGCGCCACCCGTGGGAACAGCCCCAGCAGGGAGGCCAGGAGGTGCTTCCAGAAGGGCACGCGGGTGGAGCCGAAGCAGAGCCCCGCGAAATCTATGGGGAACACCGGCAGCAGCCGCACGGTGAAGAGCAGCGCGAAGCCGCGCCTGTCCTGCATCTCAAGCAGTTTGCGGCCCCCTTTGTTCCCGGAAAGCAGCTTCTGGACGTATTCGCCGCCGAGGAAGACGCCCAGACCGTAGGTGAGCATCAGCTCCAGGGCGATCCCCGCCAGGTTGACTGCGAGGGCCTGCCAGAGCGGGAACACAGCCCCCACAGAGACGTACAGCAGCATGGCCGGGATGACGAACAGCAGCGCCTTGGCGCAGTAGAGCCCCAGCACGGCGGCCACGGCGAGAGCGAGGCTCCCCGCCCCCTGCGTCAGCGCGGCGATGTCGGCCCCGCTCAGGGCCCGCAGGCGGCTCCAGTTGAGCGCCACGGCGGCCAGCAGCGACGCCACCACGGCGGCGCGCAGGACGTTCAGGCCGCGCTGGCGCGTCATGAGATCACCTCGAACATGCCCGCCGCATCCTCCTTCGTGGCGTGCTCCGAGACTGAGAGCACCCGCGCCCGCGTTTTGCGCGCGCCGACGGAGATTTCAAGCACGTCGTCGGGCTTCACCTCGTAGGAGGCCCTGGCGGCCTTGCCGTTGACCTCCACGTGCTTGGCGTCGCACAGCTCGTTTGCGACGCTGCGCCGCTTCACCAGCCGCGAGACCTTTAGATACTTGTCCAGGCGCATATGAGTTCTCCTAAAGCAAAATAATTGTAATGCCGTTGTTCTGCCTGTCCAGGTCCCTGTCCTGCCGCAGCGCCGGATTGGCCTGGAGAGCCGAACGGGCCTCTTCATCAAAAATAGTAAAATTCTCGCCCGGGATGAAGCCCTTGATCCTGCCCCTGGCCTTCATCTCGCCGAGATAGCGCCGCACGGCGGTGCGTATCGCCCCGCCCTGCCCGGTGGAGCCGTAGCCGTGGATGAGCTTCACCGCAGCGCAGCCGCCCCTGCGGCCCGCGGCGATGGCCATGTCCGCGCGGCGCAGGGCCTGGTCGGCCGTGGGCATGTCGGATTTGATGTCGGCTGTGTAGATACCGGGCATGGCGGCTCTCCTGTTCTCATCGTTAGATTTTTTTCGAGAACACCATTTGCGTATGGCAGCCTGGCAGACTGTTTTCATATTTGCGCTGCAGCTCTCGGTTGGGTGCCGGCAAATCAAAAAAGACCTGGTGAACCGTGCCATCATACAAATTTGTGCTGATGACCCGGTATTTCGTGTTCAAAGCCAGCAATTCTTCCACACTGTGCTTCTCGGACTGAACCAGCAGGGTGCCTGTATAGCCAAGTTTTTGGTAAAAGCCCTCGGCGCTCTCCACCGCGCCCAATGCCAGGTGATGGATCCCGTGGCCGAGCGCGCGCTGTTCCAGCAGGAGCATCATTTCCCGCGCTAAGCCGCGTTTCCTGTAACGCCCGTCAACGGCCACCGGCCCTACGGTGATGCTCCTCTCGTTTTCGATCCTGCCGAACACGATGCCGACAACCTCGCCGCCCAACTGCGCATAGAGCATCAGGTCTTCGTGCGTTTTCATGCGCTCAAGCCATTTTTCGCGGGAATACGCCGGGCTATGGCGTTCGCTGGACAACCCGAAGACCTTCTGATCGAAGGCCAGCGCGTCGTCAAGCTCCTGCTCTGTTGTGATATGCGTGATTGTGTAGTTCATTTGTGTGCTCCTATAATCTGCCGCAAATGTTTTTCCATGTCAGCTATTTGCCCGTCATAAAATCCTGCCCAATTGGGCAACCATTGGTCTGCGCAGTCAGCAAACCACTTGATCGCAAGCGCCAGCCTGAGTATTTCCGGGCCGATTCCGGCGGTTGGCACAGGGTCAAATCCCTGCGCCGCCAGCATAGTGTATATATCTACGTCCTCCGGGCCGAACAGGGCATTCTGCCAGTCGATGATTACCAACTCCCCATCGGGGCGGATGAGTATATTGCTGCGTTTCAAGTCGCCGTGGAGCAGGGCGCACTGACAGCGCACCGTGCGCAAAACCTCCGGGCGCGACAATGCTTTTTCGATACGGGCTATTGCCGCTTTGCCGACCGCAACAAGCTTTTTTTCAGAATGCAGCTTACGCAGCAGCTCGAGTGTCTCGCAGATAAAACCGTCATAGCCCATTTCCGACAAATCACAGCGATAGGATCCAATTGGGTCAAGCCCGTCGATGATCATTCTCGCCCGGCGGGCCAGACTGAGCGTTTGCTCCCGGCTGAGATTTTCAGGATGCTGTCCCTGCACATCCTCAAGGAGCAGCCAATGCTGATCGCCTATTGAATGACTGAAAAATACTTTCGGGATAAATCGCGACTGTACGGCCCGATAAAACGCTGTCTCTATCGGCAGGTTGTGAAAAGCCTTGTAAATCCGGCTTTCCCCGTCGCCAAACGTGATGCGCTCAACCGCGCTGAGCGGCCACGCCTGCAAAGGCTCCCTCAAGACGACCTTCGCCCCATGTATGTCGGACAAAACTTCATCCTGATGCAGCCATATTTCGAAGGCGTCGTGTTTCTTCATTCATGCATTATAACACAAAAAAACCCCATTGACAAGCCCCGGCGCCTATGTTATAATACCCCCTGCGAAGGAGAGATACCGAAGTGGTCATAACGGAACGGTCTTGAAAACCGTCGTACCGCAAGGTACCGTGGGTTCGAATCCCACTCTCTCCGCCACAGCGGCATATTGTTTCGCCATGAAGCAGTATGCCGCGTTTTCCTTGATATTACTGCGTTTCACAGACTTTGCCGTTGCGCCATGCCGCGCCGGAAATCGCCCTGAAACACCACAATAAGCACCAAACAAACACCAAACACCAACCCCGCCGAGGGCGTTTTACAAGGCTAATTCCAATTAGCCTTTGCGCTTTCGGCGGGGCTTTTCTGTATATTGTCACACAGCGGGGGCGGTTTGTTTCCGTAACAGGGTTTGAAGCCCGACAGCGGCGGCGGCCTGCGCGGCCTTGAAGCTGTGGACATAGACCCTATTTGTCGTGTCTATGCTGGAATGTCCCAGTTGCGCGGAAACCGTTGCCGCCGTTTCGCGGTTGTTGATTAGCAGGCTTGCGCAGCTATGGCGCAGGCTATGGACGTGTATGTCGGGAAGGTTTGTCCCGGCTATCAGTTGCTTCAGCTTTTTGTTGAAAGCCTGCCCGTCAAGGTATTTGCCCTTTGTGTTGCAGAACACTATGCCGTTATCCTCCCACGCCGTCCCGAGGGCGGCTTTTTGTTCGCCCTGCCATTGCTTGTAATCCGTGAGAATGTCTATCACGTCTTGCGGGAGCTTCAGGGCGCGGACGGACGAACTTGTTTTCGGGGCCGTGCGTTCATACTGCCCGTTTTTCTCATATAGCCCGTGCCGTACATATAAAATGCCGTCGTCCAGGTCAATATCCTCCCAGTGCAAGGCCCGCAATTCGCCCGACCGCAGCCCCACATAGAGCAATACGAAAAACGCGGCTTTATAGGTGCTTTGTGGCTCATTGTCGAGGATTTGCAGAAATGCCCGCGCCTGTTCTTCATCCAGGAAAGCCCCCTCCGCCGCTTTGCCCTGACGGGGCGGCGGCGTTGTGCGCCTTATGGGGTTTTCCTTGACGATACCCGCTTTGTAGGCGGATTGGAAAATACTTGAAAGCACGGTGACAACGCCGTGGATACAGTTGGCCGACAGGGGCTTTTGCGCCTTTGTCGTGTTAAACATCTCCGGGAGCTTTTGCCCGAAATAGGCGGCTATCTTTTCCGCTGTTTCGCCGCGTAGCGTTTCGCCCCTGACGGCTTTCCGCAGGGCGACATCCGACACGCCCATTTCCTTTGCTGTCTTTACTGACTTGTTTTTCACCAAGTCGGGCAGCTTAGAATCTTCCCGCAGCGTTACCGTTTCGCCCACGCCGCCGCCCCTTTGCATATCGGCATAGAGCGCGTCAATGCGGGCGGGGGTTAAGTCCTTCAGCTTGATATTGCGGAACGTGGGCAGAACGTAATAATTCAAAATCTGCCTGTAGCTGTCCTGTGTGCGTTCGCGGATTTTGTTCGGGGCGATGCTTGTAATAACGACGCAAGCGGCTTGTGGGAACGGGGGTTGCAATGAAGCTGGAAAGCCTGAAAGCGCTAAACGCCTTTCTTGTATGGCGATATGAGGAACGGAACGGCCAAATTACCAAAGTCCCCTATTGCGGCGTTGAGGGCCAACCCGTCGGCACAAGCGGGGAATACCGCCCGCGCTGGACAACTTACGCCAAAGCCCAGGCGACCTGCAAATTCAACAAGAGGGGCTTTGACGGCATGGGCTTTGTGTTCGACCGCTACAGCGACAACCTGTATATTTGCGGCATCGACATAGACCACGCCGACCCCGACAGCGACCGGGTGAGGGCCATTACCGCCATGTTCCCCAATGCCTACATTGAGGCAAGCCCCAGCGGGGAGGGCGTTCACATTGTCCTGCTTGTGGACGTGGCGCGTATACCGACCGAGCGCGTGACGGAAAAGGGCGTGGAGCGGGTGAAGCTCCACCGCCGCTATTACTGCAAAAACAAGAAAGCCGACCTGGAATGCTATATCGCGGGCTTGACTTCACGTTATTTCACCTTCACGGGCAAGGTCATGCAGGACGGGCGGGACGTAGACCAAACCGACGCATTCTTGTTATTCCTTGATAGGTATATGGTAAGGCAGGCAGGCGGCGCGGGCCAAACCGACGCGGTTAGCGTGGATAGTCATAATGCGGGCGACGCGCCGCCCTGCCTTTCCGACGATGCAATCTTAACCAAAGCCCGCGCCGCCGCCAACGGCGCGAAATTTGCCGCCCTGTACGACCGGGGCGACCTATCCGGCTATGACGGCGACGACAGCGCGGCGGATATGGGGTTGCTCAACCTATTGGCGTTCTGGACGGGGAAAGACCCGGCGCAAATGGAGCGGCTATTCTCTATGTCGGCGTTGGGGCGGCGGATAAGTGGCAGGGCCGGGCGGACTACCGGGAAAGGACAATTAGCCGGGCAATTGAGGATTGCCGGGAGGTATACGAGCCGCGCAAGCGGCCGGCCCCCGCTAAGGACATCACCCTAAAGCCCGGCGACTATAGCGACGTGGGGCAGGCCGAGGTGTTGGCCCGCGAATACGGCGAAAACTTGCGCTATAGCGAAGCGACGGACTTCATTTCCTACAACGGCGTCTTTTGGGAGGAATGCAGGCCCAAGGCGCAGGGGCTGGCCCAGGAACTCACAAAGAGGCAGCTTGACGAAGCCCGCCGGGCCGTGGACGGGGCGCGAAAGAAACTTGACGACATAGGCGCGGGGGACGCGGTAGACAGGCCCAGGAAGCAAGCCGTCAAAGACCTGTCCGGCGCGGCGTTGTCGGCGTTCTTCGCGTATTGCGCCGCCGTGGACTATCGCGACTATGTGATAAAGGCCCGTGAGGATAAGCGCATAACGGCGGCCCTGAAGCAAGTGCGGCCCATGGTGCTAATCGACATCGCCGACCTGGACGCCGACCCCTACTTGCTAAACACGCCGGGGGCGACCTATGATTTGCGCCGGGGCATGGACGGGGCGCGGGCGCACCGTGCCGGGGACTATATCACCCGCACCCGCGAAGCCCGCCATGACGGCGGCGCAGAAGGACTTTATCGACCGCGTGGGCAAAATGGCGCAGGCGGACAGCTCCGGCATCCTGCCCAGCCTGACCGTCGCCCAGGCGATCCTGGAGTCCGGCTGGGGGACATCCGACCTGGCCCTGAAGGCAAACGCCCTGTTCGGTATCAAGGCCGGGGCCGCCTGGAAGGGCCCGCGCATGGACAAAAAGACCTCCGAGCACATCGACGGCAAGCAGGTGGAGGTCGCCGCCGCCTTCCGCGCCTACGGCTCTTGGGAGGAGTCCGTCGCCGACCACGGGGCGCACCTGCGCGGCACGGCGCGCTACAAGGCCGTGGTGGGCGAACGGGACTACAAGAAGGCCTGCCGCGCCGTCCACGCGGCGGGCTACGCCACCGCCCCCGACTACGCGGACTACCTGATCCGGCTCATTGAGCAGTACGGGCTGACTGCCTGGGACGCCCCGCCCGCCCCCCGCGTGATTACCCATGTCGTTAAGCAGGGCGACACCCTGTGGGCCCTGGCGGTGAAGCACCTCGGCTCCGGCAGCCGCTGGCCTGAGATACAGGCCGCGAACGGCGGCATAGACCCCAAGCGCCTGCGCATCGGCATGACACTCAAAATCCCGAGCCAGAAGGAGGCGAAGACGAAATGACAGCCAACATCATCATTGCCGTCTGCACGGCCATCACCACGGCGGCCACCGCCTGGCTGGCTGTGCATAGGGCGAACCAGCTGGCGATGTACAGGATAGAACAACTCGAACAGAAGGTGGAGGTTCACAACGGCCTGGACCGGCGCATTGTCACCCTGGAGGCAGAAGTCAAATTCTTGCGGGAAGGCGGTGGGAAGCGATGATCCTCAACATCATATTGGCGTTTGTCACCGGGGCGGCCCTCACCGCTCTGGTGGCTGTTCTTCTTGCCCGGCGCAAGCCGAAAAAGAAGAAGAAAAACGACATGGCCCCGCTGGAGTTTAGCAAGAAAATATTCTTGGGGCTGTCTGCGCTGGTCGGCGGGCTTGCTGTATTCGTCTGCGTCATGGTCTGGCGCACGGAGGACGTGAGCGTCACGCAGGCCCTGATTGACAACGCCTTCGGCCTGCTCAAGGTCGGCGTGGTGTCGTACTTCGGGAAGGCCGCGTTGGAGAATCGAATCAAGCTGGCGCACTTTTATCCCAAGCTCAAAAATTACATCATGAACGACAGGAGTGGTGAACCATGACGCGCACGGAGACGAGAAAACAGGTCGGCGGCGTGGAGTACATCGTCTGCTCCCACTTCCGGGAGGATGCCCGCGAAACCGCCGAGCAGAAGATTCTGCGCCTTATCAGGCAAGGTGTGTCCGAACAGATAACTTTCACCGATACCGGCGTTTCCCGCTCGAATTCCGCTTGAATTGACTTGACTATCTGCCGACAGTATGGCAATATACCAATGGCCGCAAAGCGCGGTAAATAGGCATTTAGGAGGGTTTTTCAGTGACGGAAACGGCAAAAATCACGGCTCTGTACGAGCGACTGAGCAGGGACGATGTGCCGGGCGGCGAGTCCATGTCCATCGCAAACCAGAAGCTGATGCTCGAAAAATACGCCAAGGAGCACGGCTTCAGGAACTGCGAACACTTTCCTGACGACGGGGTTTCGGGCACGGTGTTCTCCCGGCCCGAGCTCAACCGCCTGCTCGACCTCGTGCGCCAGGACATGGTCGCCACGGTCATCATCAAGGACCAGAGCCGCATCGGGCGCGACGTGCTGGAGGTCGGGCTGCTCAAGCGGGAATTCGAGGGGCACGGCGTCCGCCTGATCGCCATGGGCGACAACCTCGACACCGCCAACGGCTTCGACATGATGTCCATCATCCGCGACGTATTCAACGAGTTCTACGTCGCCGACACCAGCAAGAAAATCCGGGCGGTCAAGCGGGCGAAGTCCGAGGC
>Ga0123353_10000332_pt1 | contig 58261 bp, 60 predicted proteins | sample TergutLab28metaG_3_FD_92763 | JGI IMG/M metagenome (GOLD analysis project Ga0123353, IMG submission 92763) | Labiotermes labralis P3 segment gut microbial communities from Petit-Saut dam, French Guiana - Lab288 P3 | ecosystem: Host-associated > Arthropoda: Insects > Digestive system > Gut ... | reverse complement strand
GACGCCGCAATCAACGCCGTTAAAGTGCCTTTGGAATACGGAAAAAGAGTTCCTTATTTGAAGAAAGGGCAAATGATTATTCACAGCCCCGATAACGGCGATATTGTTGAAATCACGGGGTTGGTGAGTTGTGTTGTGAAGCATGAATGAGTCAATTCATCAAATGAGCCAAGTTCGATGAAGACGGCAAAAAGAAAGCGTGCGGTATTCATGAGACGCCGAAGTTTTGCAACTCTTTAATTTAACAACATTCTCAAACCGCATTCTCCGTGGATGCGTAAATAGAAATAAAAAAGTATTCGAAAAAAATTGCAGCCTCCTCTTCACCCCAACCGCAATTTTTATTTCTCCGACACTTTCAATGAAGGAAGTGACGCATACCTGTAAAGACCATCGAAACGCCCAGTCTGTCCGCGGTCGCGACAACTTCTTCGTCGCGGATGGAACCGCCGGGCGACAAGATATATCTCAAGCCGGCGTCGTGCGCGTGCACAACGCTGTCGTCAAACGGGAAGAACGCGTCGGATGCCATGACACATTCTGAAAAGACCTGTTTGACATACTCTTCGCAGGTCATGGCTTTTTGCAGTTCTTCGCTTTTGCCGTACATTTCCTTTAAATTGTTTCGCGCTTTCGGAGCTGCCAGTTTTCCGATGGAATCCACACGGTTCGGCTGACCGGCGCCCATGCCGAGAAGCATGTAATAGCCCGGCTCATATTCATAGGCAATCGAAATTGAATTGGATTTGATACATTTGCAGGCGCTCATCGCGAATTCCGACAAGCCTTTTTTGCTTTCCGGGAATGCGGTTTTTGTGACAACGTCCCATTTTTCAAAAAGGCCGATATCGCGGACCTGTTCTAAAAGGCCGCCGGTGACATGCTTGTAAACGTATTCGCTGCCAAACGGTTCCTCAAAGCCGGCGAGTTCCAAAAGCCTGAGGGTGTCGCTTTTCTTTTTCAAGATGTCAAGGGCTTCGGGTTCAAACCCGGGCGCCGCGATGATTTCGATGAATTTTTTATCCAACCGTTTTGCCGTTTGAACATCAAACACGCGGTTGACGCAAATGATGCTGCCAAACGCCGAAACAGGGTCGCAATCCCAAGCGGCTGAAAACGCTTCGGATAATGTTTTTCCGGTCGCCAAACCGCACGGATTGTTGTGTTTCACAATGGCAACGGAGGGGTTTTCGCTGTTTAAATCTTTCAATGCGAGCAAGGCATTATCGATATCAATGTAATTGTTGTATGACAATTCTTTGCCGTGAAGCTGTTTTGCGTTTGAAATATTCGGACCGGCACAGGCGGGGTCCGCGTAAAAAATAGCTTCTTGATGCCAATTTTCTCCGTAGCGGAGTTTTTCGCCGCCGACAAAAGACATTCGCTTTACTTTCTCATTCAAAATCACTTTGCTGAGGTAAGTATCCACGGCGCTGTCGTAGTCAGCCGTGTGGCGAAAAGCCTTAACGGATAATCTTTTTCTCACATCAATCGAAACGGCGCCCGTGCTGTTCAATTCGCCGGCAACGGTTTCGTAATCATTCGGGTCGCAAATAACGGTCACGGAAGCATAATTTTTAGCGGCGGAACGAAGAAGCGCAGGCCCGCCGATGTCGATGTTTTCGATGGTTTCCTCTAAGGAAACACCCGGCCTCGATGCGGTTTCGCGGAACGGATACAGATTCACAGCGACAATGTCAATCGGCGCGATGCCGTTGTCTTTGGCTTGTTTCACATGGCCGTCCCTGTCTCTTAAAAAAAGCAAGCCGCCATGGATTTTCGGATGAAGCGTTTTCACGCGGCCATCCATCAATTCGGGAAATCCGGTAATGTCTGAAACATCTGTCACACTGATGCCTTCTTTTTTCAAGAAAGCGGAAGTACCGCCGGTGGAAATAATTTCAAAACCGTTCGCTACCAACGCTTTTGAAAATTGTATAATACCCGTTTTATCGGAAACACTGATGAGTGCTCTTTTGGTCAAAAAATCACCACAAATAATCGAAATTTTAATAATTTTAATAATTATATTCTTTGAATTTTTATGTTTTGATAAGAGAGTCAAACCCCACAAAAAAACCATTCTAAAAATAAAAACCTTTTGAGTAAAAAGATTGGAAAGGTTGGAAAGGTTGGAAAGATTAGAAAGGATTGAAGGATTAGAAGGATTGAAAGATTGGAAGGATTGAAAGATTGGAAAGGATTGGGTCATAAAAACCCGCGCCTGACAAAAAAATTTATCAATATTGTTTGTCTCTGACTTGTGACTGTATTAAAATCCGGAAAAATCGTTGGATTTTCTTTTTGAATCGCTTGCCATATGCCGAAATTTATGCGTTTTATTAATTTGAAAGGTCTGCAAAATGAATCGAACCGATACGCGTTACGAACAGGGAAAAACCCTGCTTTCCGGCGGACATTATTCGGATGCCGCCGCTGTTTTTGAAGAGCTTATCAAAGATATGCCGAAGTTTAAAAAAGCCTGGGGAAAACTGGCTTTGACTTACGTCCATTTGGAAAATATGAGCGGCGCGATTCGGTGTTATGATGAAATTTTAATCCGTTATCCGAAGGATGCGCAGGCTTTGTATCAAAAAGCGGTGCTGGAAGAAAAGACCGGCCGATCGGACAGCGCGCTTGAATCCGTTGACAAAGCTTTGAAATTTGAGCCGGTAAATGCCGAATTCTTGTATTTGAAGGGTTTTGTTCTTTATCGGAAAAAGAAGTTCAACGACGCGATTTCGTGGTTCGATCAAACGCTTGCCGTTGACCCGTATCATTTTCAGGCTGCCAATCATAAATGTTTGTGTTTGAAGACGCTTGGCATTTATGACGAATTGATTCTGTCATGCAGCGAATACATCAGCCGTTTTGAGGATTTGGTTCACGATTCTGAATTGCCCGCCGATGACGCGGACTTGGATGAAGACGGCGGCGAACTTTTCGGAAAGGAAGCGTCAGCGATTGGCAGAAAAGAACTTCGCCATCTTTACAGTTACTTGTCTTATTCTTACATGAAACTCGGCGCTTTACGGCAAGCTGAGGAAATTCTCCGCCGTGAATTGGAATTTGGTTTTGCCCAGTCCCGCGTTTATTATTACTTGGGTTTGGTCCAAAACGCCCTCGGCGATTATGAAAAAGCGGCTTCTTCTTACAGACTGTCCGCCGAGCTTGAACCCGATTTTACGGCCGCCCATCTTCAACACGGTTTGACGTTGTCAAAAGCGGCTGAAAAAGAATTCAAGGTTTCCAAAACAAAGACGGGTCCAACACATTCACCGGCAAATCAATCACCTGCAAATCAATCACCTGCAAATCATTCGCTTGAACTGTATCAAAAAGCGATCGGCTGCTTTGAACAGGTTTTAGCAAGCGAGCCTGAGAATTTAACCGCCCTTTTTGAAACCGGCAAAATTCATCTGGCGCTGAATGATGCCGAGAAAGCAAATCAGGCGTTTGAAGACGTTTACCGATTGGACCCGTCATTTGTTCCCGTTTATGAATATTTGGCAAAAATTAAATTCATTGCCGGCGACTACGAAGCCGCCTTAACTCTCCTTGCCGACGCTCAAGCAGAGGACCCTTTCAATTATGAAATCATGAATTTGACCGGCATCATTTATTCCAAAAAAGGCGACAATGACTTCGCTTTAAAGTGCCTGAAGCGGGCTGAAATGCTGGACCCCGCCAACCCGAAAACGCATTACAACAAGGCGCTGATTTTCATGAAAGAAGAAAGGTATGAAGAAGCCGCTGCTTCTTTGTCATTGATTCGCGGACAGGGCGCCGAAAATCACGATATCCCTTACAAGAAAGTTTTGAGTTTTTACGCCGACGCGCTTCAAAATACCGGTAAAAAAGAAGAGGCGCTCTTGGTTTTAGAAGAGCTTTTGGCTTTGGACCCGGCGGATGAAAGCGTTATTGAAGCCGTTTCCGCCTTGAAAATGATGTAAAACTTTAAAGAAAGGATAGGGGGAGAATTAGTTCCCCCATTATCGCCGGCTGATTCTTTTTCTTTTATCGCCGGCTGATTCTTTTTATTTATCGCCGACTAATTCTTTTTTTTATTGCCGGCTGATTCTTTTTTTTATCGCCGGCTAATTCTTTTTTTTATTGCCGGCTGATTCTTTTTCTTTATCGCCGGCTAATTCATTCCCTTGTTATCACTTTGCGATCTTGTTTCTTCCTTTTTCCAACTCCCGTTCTACGATTTTCATGGCGCATAAATCGCCGCACATTGAACAGGCTTCCGACCCGGAACGGCGCGCTTCGCGAACGGCGCGGGCGTGTTCGGGGTCAATGGATAAACTGTATTGTTTTTCCCAATCCAGATTTTTACGCGCCTCACCCATCGCGTTGTCGCGTTCTCTTGATCGTTCTTTGACGCCTTCTTTGACCAAATCCGTCGCGTGAGCGGCAATTTGAGCGACAAGCATTCCCGTTTTGATATCTTCCGCTGTCGGCAGCGCCAAGTGCTCGGACGGGCTGACCATGCACAAAAAGTCCGTGCCGGCAGCTCCCGCGATTGAGCCGCCGATTGCCGATGTGATGTGGTCAAAGCCGGGCGCGATGTCGGTGACAATCGGGCCGAGCAGGTAAAGCGGCGCGTCGTGGCAGGTTTCTTTCATGAATTTGACGCTCATTTCTATTTTGTCCAAAGGAACGTGCCCCGGGCCTTCGACGAATGTTTGGATGCCGGCTTTGCGGGAACGTTTGACAAGCTCGCCGAGAACGAGAATTTCTTCAAACATCGGGCCGTCGGCGGCGTCGTGGATACAGCCGGGACGCATGCCGTCGCCTAAACTGAGCGTCACGTCATATTCTTCGGCGATTTCCAAAAGATAATCAAATTCGGCGTAAAACGGGTTTTCAGCGTCGTTGTGGCTCATCCATGCCACCGTAAACGAACCGCCGCGGCTGACAACATTGGTAATTCTTCCCGATTTCATCAATTTATCAACGGTATTTTTATTAATCCCGCAATGAACGGTCACAAAGTCAACGCCCTGTTCGGCGTGGCGGCGAACGGCGTTAAACATGTCATCCGCCGTCATATCAACAACCATCGGCGCTGACGCCGCCGCGTCGTAAAGCGGCACGGTGCCGACGGGAACCTGAATTTCCGATAAAATCCTTTCCCGAATCGCATCTAAATCGCCACCGGTTGACAGGTCCATAATCGCGCCCGCGCCGTATTGAACGGCAATCTTCGCCTTGTTCACTTCGTCTTCCGGGTCTTTGTAATCACGCGACGTCCCGACGTTGGCGTTAATCTTCGTGCTCATGTACTTACCAATGCCAACCGGCAATGTATCACGATTCACGTTTTTCGGGATCGTCACCAATCCCTCAGAAACCAACCGGCGCAGTTTTTCGGGATCAATGTGCTCAATCTCTGCCGCTCTCTTCACGAATTCCGGAATAGAACCGTTTTTACACTCTTTCATCAATGTCATAATTTCCTCAAACGATATCGGTAAATAAATCTTCGTTAAATTTTCTACTTAAATGAACCAATCTTTAATTAAAGTTTGGGAAACGCAACACAAAGAGATATCATTATTGTCATTGCAGTCAGACACCAAAAAATAAAGAGCCGAGCAAATCGAAAGCTTCTGTTTTTTAAAGATTTCGTTTTTAAAAAAATGAAAAAGAAGATGTAGGTGATTGCCAAAAATGAAATCATGGATGAAAAAAGCATTTCAGTCTACGATATAAAGCAATGGGCAACTTGCCCGAGGCAGCTGTATTTCAAAAAAACCGCCGATAGGAAAGGAAAAGCAATTGTTTCGATTTATGAAAACCCTGCTTTTTTTGAGAAGGCGCTGTATCGCGAACTTCTGTTTGCCGTCCCAGATATCGTTTTACAGTCAATAAGTGAACAGAAAAGCGGCAGCGGAATCGATGAAAAGAAACTCAAACGTCTTTTAGAAGAAACAGCAGGCGAAATCACGGAAGAAATGCTGAGTTTGATGCCGGAAGCGGACAGGGGCGGCACAGGCGGCACAGGCACAGGCACGGGTGGCGCAGGCAACGCAGGCGCAGGCAGCGCAGGTGCAGGCAGCACAGGCACAGGCAACGCAGGCGCAGGCAGCGCAGGCGCAGGCAGCGCAGGCGCAGGCGCAGGAATAACCGACACGGCCGAAGACAAAAACAAAACCGGAGGCGAAAACGGTGAAGCAAACCCATTCCGCCCGATTTTCCCCAATGAAAAAACGGAACAAATGACGGCAAACGCTCTATTGACAGCCGAGAGGCACGGCACGGCGCTTTATGAGAGCGCAGCTTTTCCTTTTTCTGAGGAGAAAATGTACTACTCTCAAAAACTCAATCTTTACGGTACGCCTGCAAAAGTTTTGCTCTTCAAAGAAAAAATGCTCCCATACATGATTCGTTTATCAAAACCGCCGCAAAACGGCGTTTGGGAGAATGACAGAATAACCGCCGCCGCCTATAACATGATTTTAAAAAACGAATACGGCCAAGAGAACGTCTCAGAAAACGCCGCCGCCGATTATTTCGGTGAATTGCGCCTGTTTCAAATCCGAGCCGCCGACAAACGAAAAGTATTCCGCGCCATGCGAAAAATAAAAGACATACAAAACGGAAAAATGCCGGATGAAAAAAACATCAGGCTTTGCAAACACTGCCTCTACAAAGAAACTTGCCAACCGCGATTGAAATCAATCTTCTCAAAACTGTTTGAATGAAGAAAAAGACAGAGGAAGAAAAAGACAGAGGAAGAAAAAGGAAGGGGAAGAAGAAGACAGAAGAGGAATAAGACAGAGGAAGAAGAAGGAAGAGGAAAGAAGAAGGAAGAGGAAAGAAAACAAGAAGAAGAAGGATGAGAAGATGAGACAAAACACGATGTAAACAAACAAAAATCATATAACCACCTCCTTTTTCGGAGTTGGGCGATGCGAAGCAGAGCACAAATCCGAAAATGGAGATTTCTGCCAAAAAATAAAAAGAAATAACAAACTGCATTATTTTTGAAAAAAGCAAGATGAAAAGAAACAAAACTAAAAAAACTGAATGAAAAAGAAATAAAGAAATAACAAACTGCATTGTTTTTGAAAAAAGCAAGATGAAAAGAGGCAAAACTAAAAAAACTGAATGAAAAAGAAATAAAGAAAAAGACAAAACTAAAAACTGAATGAAAAAAAGAAAAAGAAGACAAGGAATAAAGAAATCAACGCGGCAACTTGTACAACTCATCGGATTTCGGGGCTCGGAGGATAGTCATGTATTCGACTTCCTGCCCCTCATTTCTATAAATCAACCGCTTCATCGGGTTTTCAACAATTTCGCCGATAACGGCGGCGGGGATATTCAAATCACGCAGTGTTTTTAACAACAAATCCGGGTCAGGCGTTGTCAAAACCATATTTCCGCTTGCAATCAGACGGAAAGGATTCAGCTTATAGTAATCGCAAATTTTGCGGGTTTCTTCTGTTATCGGAATACTTTCCTCATAGACCAAAACGCCCGTTTTTGAAGCTTCCGCCATTTCCCAAAGCGCGCCGTAAATACCGCCTTCCGTGATGTCGTGCATGGCATGAACAGCAGCGGAACCGAGGCGGCCGGCAGCGACGCCTTCATCAATGACGCTGATCTGCTTCATCATGGCTTGAGCCCGGCCGACGAAATCGGCGCCGAACTCTTTGGTCAACTCTTCTTCTTTCTCAAAAGCAATGATAGCCGTTCCTTCCGGCGCGGCTGTTTTTGTCAGGATGACCTTGTCACCCGGAACAGCGCCGGCGGAGCAGATGACGTTATTTTTATCGGAAATGCCGATTGCTGTTGTGTTGATGACGATTCGGTTAACGGCGTCCGTCACTTCCGTGTGGCCGCCGATGATACTGACATCCAAAGAGGTTGCCGTTTCGGCAATTTCCGTCATCACTCTGTCCAAATCATCTTCAGACGACCCCGGCGGCATGAGGATTGTAACAAGAAGGCCAAAGGGGCGAACGCCGCAAGACGCGATGTCATTGCAAGAAACGTAAACGGCAAGGCGCCCCACTTCTTTGGACGCGCCCGTAATCGGGTCGCAAGACAGAACAAAAAACTGTTCGCCGATATCCAAAATCGCGCAATCTTCGCCGATTCCCGGGGCAACCTTAACTTTTTGATCAAAATGCTTCAGCTTTTGAAACACAATTTGATTCAAGAGGTCGTGGGGCACCTTTCCGATTTCCATATTATACCGCTCCGTTGAATGAATTTGAGAGTGAGGGTGAGAGTGAATGAGAGTGAGTGAGTGAGAGTGAGTGAGAGTGAGTGAGTGAGTGAAAGTTATAGAACGTAAAACAGTTTGCCTTATTTAAATTTCTATTCCTTCCCTATTTTCCCTCCATTCCTTCTCCATTCCTTCTCCATTCCTTCCCCTCTTCCTTCCTCTCCTCTTCCTTCCTCTCCTCTTCCTTCCTCTCCTCTTCCTTCCTCCCCTCTTCCTTCCCTTTCTCCTCCTCTCTTCTTCCTCCCGAAAATGATAATCTTCAATGCGGCGGTCATTCCGAATGAATACTTTTAATATATGAAATCATTATTGACCGTTATGGTAAAACCCGTTTTTCTTGGAAAATTAGTCCTTCACTGGTGTGATCATTGCGATGCGCCCGTGCTTGACAAAAAGTGCGCCTGCGGAAATGAAACCCGTTTTGTAACGGTCACGCCGCCGGGAGACATACGCCCGGCGTTCCCGTATGACGTGAAACGCATTAATGAAACGTCTGTTCGCCAGTTTGGTAAAAAATTAATCGGCGATGATGAAATTGTTATTTACAACAAAGCGCCTTACGATGACCGAATGGAAGAAATCATTGTCGGCGGCAACATTATCGGAACGATCCGTTTTGAAATGGATAAGCCGGACTGGGTTTTAATGCTGCGTTTGGAAGGCGCCCGCCGAATTTTCAATAAAGAAACAAAGGACACCGACCCCGATGTTGAGCAAAATCTGAAAAACTGGATGATGATTTTTGAAAAGGCGGTTCCGTTTGTCGCCGACGGCTCAAGCGTTTTGGTACCGGGAATAATGAGAACGGCGCCGGGAATTAAGGCAGAAGATGAAGTTGCCGTCGTGACTGAGAATTTTGAGGTCGTCGCCGTCGGCCGCGCCAAAATGAATTCAGAAGAGATTGAGGCGGCCGAACGCGGCAAAGCGGTGAAGGTGAGGTGGGGGGAAATGCCGCCGGCAGAAACGAAACCGATTCCGGCATCGTTGGCGGCTGCCAACTCAAAAGACATGATGAAAAACACACCGGAAGACATGACGAAAAGCGCACCGGAAGACATGACGAAAAACACAACGGAAGACATGACGAAAAACGCGCCGGAAGACATGACGAAAGAAATTCCTATTCGGGAGATTTGGGCAAAAGCAATTAAAGCCAACCGCAATATTATTGACGGATTTGAAGCCGATTCCATTAAATTTATTCAAAACGCCGCCGGCAACATGAACAAAAAATTGACGTGTTCCTATTCCGGCGGTAAAGACAGCTTAGTGACGCTGCATTTGGTCAGTTTGGCGTTCGGCCCCGAGTCCGGCGATGAAAAAGATTTTGAAATCGTTTTTGCCGATACGGGTTTGGAGTTTACGGAAACGCTTGACAACGTGAAAGAAATTGTCGGCATATACGGAAAAACGCTCAGGGAAACAAGCGCAGGAAATGCCTTTTGGGAAGGGTTTGAAATCCACGGTCCGCCGAGCGTCGATAACCGCTGGTGTACGCAATCCTGCAAGCTGATGCCGATTACCACTGTTATTGAAATCAATTACGCTGATGACGGCGGCTGTTTGACATTCATCGGCCAGCGCCGGTATGAATCCACAGCGCGCGCCAAAAGCCAGCGCATTTGGAAAAGCCCGTCCGTGCGGGGGCAAATCGGCGCAGCGCCGATTCAAGAGTGGACTGCTCTGCACGTTTGGCTTTACATTTTTGACAAAAACCTGCATTACAACCCGCTTTACGGAAAAGGCCTTGACCGCATCGGATGCTGGCTTTGTCCGGCGGCGTCGCTCGCGGATTTTGAGAATCTGAAAACAACGCACCCGGAAGCCATGGAAATGTGGGAACAGAAATTGATCGGCGCCGGAAAAGCAAAAGGCATTTCCAATCCTGAGGCGTGGGTTAAATTCGGCCTCTGGCGTTATGATAAATTGCCGCCGGCAGTGAAAAAACTGGCCGATGAGAAAGGCGTCAAGTACGCTGAATAAACAGAAACAAAAACGTTAGCGAAGAAGGTTGCAAAAACGAACAGGAACAAAGAGAAACGAAAAGAAACAAAGAGATAGACTTATAACTTATATCACACTTATTGTTTACTCGGTGGGCTAGTCAGGGCAGCTAGGCGTCGCTTGTAACCCGAAATCGCCGATACGCGGGTGACGAAGCAAAGGCCAGGTATTGCTGACTTTATGATAAGTCCAAAATCTTAACGTTGAAACCTCGTCCTGTTGGGAATGCGGTGATTGCCGAGACAAAAGGAGTTTTGGTTCGGCCTTCTTTGTCGTGGGAACCGGTCCAGGCCCGGAAGGGAGCAGACTTACCGCGGACAACATTCGCTTACGGGGCCGCGGGGTGGAGGAGAGGCTTTGGAGACTGCGTACGGAAGGCGTAACGAACCGATGCGCGCTCACCATTTTTTATCCGTCGGGAATGCAAAAATCAAAAAAGGCCGCTGACGGTAAGCATTAAATATTCGTCATTCTTTTATGGGAAAGCATTTTTGGCAGACGAAAACGTCAAATTCCGCTGACGAGATAGCCTAGCTCGGTAGGGCGTAGGATTGCTAATCCTATGTTGCTTTGCAACTCGGGGGTTCAAATCCCCCTCTCGTCGTTTTTTTATCTTTTTCTTTTTTCCATTTCATTCAATTTTGTCTCTTCTCGTCTTGCTTTTCATTCAGTTTTATCTCTTCCCATCTTGCTTTTCATTCAGTATTATCTCTCCTCATCTTTCTTTTTTCAAAAAAAATACTGTTTGTTATTTCTCGTTATTTTTTGGCAGAAATCTCCATTTTCGGATTTGTGCGCTGCTTCGCATCGCCCAACTCCGAAAAAGGAGGTGGTTATATGATTTTTGTTTGTTCACATCATATTTTGTCTCTTTTTTATCCCTTTTTACCCCTTTTCACACCTTTCACCTCTTTTTCACCTTCACCTCTGTTTCACCTTTGTTTCATCTCTGTTTCGTTAATATAGAAGAAATACCATTTACTGTTTATGGTAATTGAAAAAATTATAGAAATTGAAGAGACGTTTTCAAACTTGGAAGAAATCAAAAAGAAGTTAGAAGAGGGAGGATTTGTCTGCCGGATTTCTTTTGATGAAGCGGATGAAGACGATGATTTCGATTCGGCTGACTTTGAAGTGATGGATTTTGCGGCAGAAGCCGACCCGAAAGAAATCGAAATGTTGGAAGCTGAACTCGCCGGCGATGATGATAAAGACGAAGCGGCGGAAAATGAAGCGGCGGAAAACGAAACGGATGATGAATTAAAGGAACACGAAACGGTTGGAGGCGTGTCTCAAAACGGACAAGGCACAAAAAACCTGAATGACGCCGAAGTTGTTTATTTCGATCTCTTCAAAAAGAAGGTATACACAAAAACTTTAATTTTTCAAAAAGAAGAGGAAGAGGGCTCAAAAACTTATAAACTCATTGGTTTTTGCGAGGCGCCGATGGGTTAAACCGACGGATTGAAAGATTTTAAACCAACAGATTTATAAATTCTATATATACCCTTTATATACTTGATAAGCGTTTATGGATATCCTCGTAAATTCTGTATTCAGTCGGAACGGTTTGGTAAAAATCGGTTTTATTCCGGCACTTATAAAAAATTATTGTAACATTTGTAAAAAATAAATAGCGGTAATAATTATAGTTATATTCGTAAAATCAACAGCGGTAATAATTATGACGGACTCCAATCTTAAAATCGAAAATGTCGTTGCGTCCACCAAATTGGCGGAAGAATTTGACCTGAACTTAATCGTTGAGAAATTCCAAACGGCCGAATACAACAAACAAAAATTCCCCGGTCTCGTTTACAGAGTTTCCGACCCGAAAGCGGCTTTCCTTGTTTTTACTTCCGGAAAAGTGGTCTGTACCGGTGCGAAAAATGTTTCTGATGTCCACACCGTCATCGGAAGCATGGCAAAAAAATTAAACGGCATCGGCATTAAAACCCTCGATAATCCGGAAATTGTCGTCCAAAACATTGTGGCGTCCGCCGACCTGAAAGCTGTGTTAAACTTAAACGCAATCGCAATCGGCCTCGGTCTTGAAAACATCGAATACGAGCCCGAACAGTTCCCCGGCCTCGTTTACAGAATCAGTGACCCGAAAGTCGTCGTCTTGATTTTCAGCTCCGGAAAGCTTGTCGTCACCGGCGGAAAAACGCCTGCCGACTGCGCGCGCGGTGTTGAAGTCGTCCGCGAACAGCTGGACAACATGGGACTTTTATAAGTCCCCGCTCTTTGTTTTTAAATTTTCACTTTGCACAGCATTTATTGCATATTGCATTCATTGACATTGCATTCATTTTGATGAACGAAACGGGCATCACTGATGTTTTTCATCACAGATTCTCCCATCACGGATATTTGCATTAGTTTTCCATAAGTTTGCCCCATTAATAATTTCAAGGATTCCTATGACTGAAGAAGGCCATAATCTGATTTTTGACAAAAACGATGTCTGTATCTTTATTCCCGTCCTGAATGAAGAAGACGCCGTCGGCAGCGTGATTGAAGGTTTTAAAAAAATCGGCTACCAAAATATTCTCGTTTATGACGGCAACAGCAAGGATAACACCCGCGGCGTTGCTGAAGCGGCGGGCGCCCGCGTCGTCATCCAAAGCGGCAAAGGAAAAGGCCAAGCGATGATTCAAGCTTTTGACGCCATGACAGAAAAATACATGGTTATGATCGACGGCGATGGGACGGAACTCCCCGAAGAAATTCACAATTTATTGTATCCGGTACTGGAGGGAAAAGCCGATCACATTGCGGGCGACAGGCTTGCCGGCAGGACGCCCGGCGCGTTTACGGCTTTGAACCTGACAGGAAACCGTTTGATCAATTGGTTCTTCCGCCGCGCTTTTCGCTCAAACGTGAGAGACATATGCACGGGATACCGCGCTTTTACGCGTGAATCCATTCAAGCTTTGGACCTGAAACAGCAAGGTTTCGCCATTGAAACGGAAATGACGGCCGAATGCTTGATGAAAGAGCAAAAACTGATTGAAGTGCCTGTGACCTATCTGCCGCGCCCCAAAAAAGTCGTGACAAAACTTCACCCGATACGCGACGGATACAAAATCAGCATGGCGGTCTACAAATATTCCAGATTGTACAATCCGATTTTCTATTTCGGCATATGGTGCCTCCCTGCATTGATTATTGCGATTCTCTTCATGGCCGCGCATCTGTTCGCGCCGTGCCACAGCTCCGCTTCGGGACTTGCTTCCTTCTTCTTCGCCGGCATTGCGTTCATCCTTTTGGTTGCCGGATTTGTCGCCGACATCAACGCGACGCTCCACCGAAAAACACTTCGGGCGATGAAAAAGACAAAATAAGGACAGGAAACGAAAGACAAACCATTCTGAGTAAAAAAGATTGCGGCTTTGCCGCAATCTTTTTTTTGCTAATGGAAGCCGAATGCATTGGAAAAACCGAATGCATTTTGGAAGCCATTCAGATTGAGGAAGATATCCGCGGCGCCCCGTCTCTTTTATATTTATCAATTGATTTTTTTGTTTGTCCTGTCTTACAAAAATAAAACCGTGATTCGGCAATATTATGAGTTAAGTTTATATTGAAACCGTTCGTTTTTCACTTGTCATGACAGACAATGAAGCTTTCGAAAATTTGAAGAAAAGACTCGCCGAAAAGATGGCGGGCGAGATTACACTTTCCGAAAAGCCGGGCGAATGTCTAAAAAAATGGCGGCTGAATTTTGAAGTTTCACAAACGGATATTTCAAATTCTTTACAGGTTTCTCCTTCCGTTATCAGTGATTATGAAAGCGGCCGGCGCAAATCGCCGGGAACGCTCATGGTCAGTAAAATTGTCGAATCTTTGCTGACGATTGACACCGAACGGGGCGGACAGAAAATCCATGCCTATGAGACGATGCTGACAGCCGACAGCTCAAAAGAATCCATCTATTCGACATATGAATATTCGATTCCGATTCAGTTTCAAAAATTAGTTTCTCTTTTAGACGCTCATGTCTTATATCGCGGCATGGAGCGTCCTCTTTACGGTTTTTCAGTCGTTGACAGTAAACGCTCGATTCTGGAAATGACATCTTATGAATTCCAGCGCCTTTATGGTTGGAGTACCGACCGCGCTATGATTTTTACAAAAGTTTCCACCGGCAAGTCCCCGCTTGTCGCTATCCGCGTCACCAACTTAAAGCCCGGCGCCATTGTTCTTCACGGATTGTCCAAAGACGAAGTCGATCCGATGGCGGCCAAGATGGCGGAAGTTGACAGAATTCCTCTGTTGTGTACGACAAAGGATTTGGATGACACCATTACCGAACTGAAAAAATACGGGCAGTATTCGATTAAGGGCATTTGATTGCTTTTTTTGAAAAAGGCAGTCGGTCTCTTTTTTTACAAAGGCATTCAACCACTTTTTTTGAAAAGGCAGTCGACCTCTTTTTTTTGAAAAGGCATTCCACCACTTTTTTTGAAAAGGCGTTCGTCCGCCCGTTTTGTAAAGCCATTTGATTTTTTTGAGAAGCATTAAATCGTTTTTTGCAAATGTATTTGTTCTTTTTTTGAAAAGGCGTTGATTGCGTTTTTACATAGGATGCTGATCACGATTTTGAAAACCGGACCGGCGTTCTTTGCCCCGCCGTTTTTCGTTTGAATTTATGGCGCCGCAAGCGGCCGGATGGACTATTGTTTTTTAATTCGGTCGGCTGTTGACGGTTTTTGCATTTTTTGCTTATTGAAAATCTTTACTATTTTAATTTTTATAATTTTTTGAGAAAAAACCGTTCTTCGTTTTGCCCGTTATTTGTTTCACTTTCAAGATAGCCGTATTTTTTGACAAAAACAGCTCTTTTTTTACGTCAAACGACGAAGCGACCTTCGCCAGATATATATACCACAATTTCATCCTTTGCACTAAGTGCTTCGGAGTGTATTGCTTTGATTCGTTAAAGCATATCCGAAGTCGAAGAGGTAATGCTCTAAACAGACAGAAGAAATGGTTTAAAAAACGGATTTAATGAGGAAAAAACGAAAAACAGTATCAAAGCGGCTGCCGGTGAAATCCGGCGGCTTTCTTTGTCTTTGATCTGTTTCAAAGCTAAGACATAAACAATTAATAAATCCGTAAAATCGGTCATTTTTTCAATCATCTTCCGATTCGCCGCAGATGGAATATCAATGTCCTCATTCCGATTCAGGCAGACGGAGCGTGATTATCACACCGGCTGTACGTTTTTATGTTCGTGTTTGAACCGACCGGCTTTAATTGCTTTATTTAATTGCATTATCTATGCTTTATTTAATTGCATCATTTAATTGCATTAATTAAATCAAAAAAAAAGCTGAAACAAATGTACCTACACATTACCGAAAAGTATGAATGATTGCTCTATTTTCGATTTCTTTTGATTTCATAAGTCCTCAGCAATCATATAAATCAACACAAAAGGTGAATACATGACAGTTGGAATTGTTTCCTACGGCGCATACATTCCCCGCCACAGAATCAAAACCGAAGAAATTGCTAAGGTTTGGGGCGGGGACGCCGAAATTTTAAAGAACGGATTAAAAGTCTATGAAAAATCTGTTCCCGATGTTGACGAAGACGCGGCGACCATTGCCGTTTCGGCAGCAAGAAACGCATTCAAACGTGCCGGCGTTGACGCGCAAAGAATCGGAGCGGTTTACACCGGTTCTGAAAGCCATCCGTATGCGGTCAAACCGACCAGTACGATCGTCGCAGAAGCGGTCGGCGCAGCGCCGGATATGACAGCCGCTGACTTTGAATTTGCTTGTAAAGCGGGTTCAGCAGCCGTTCAGGTTTGTATGGGTCTTGTCGGTTCCGGCATGATTGACCTTGGTCTTGCCATCGGCGCTGACGTTTCACAGGGCGCACCCAACGACGCGCTCGAATACACGGCCGCCGCCGGCGGTGTCGCTTTCATCATCGGAAACAAAGAATCCGAATTGATCGCCGTCATTGAAGACACATACTCTTTTACAACCGACACACCCGACTTCTGGAGACGCGAAGGCCGGCACTATCCGAGCCACGGCGGACGTTTCACGGGTGACCCGGGTTACTTCAGACACATCACAAGCGGCGCCAAAGGCCTTCTCAAAAAAATGGGAACCGCGCCGGAAGACTATAACTACGCTGTTTTCCACCAGCCCAACGGCAAATTCCCCGAAAGAGCCGCCCAACTGCTCGGCTTTACAAAAGAACAGATTGCCCCCGGACTTGTCGTTCCGAAACTCGGAAACACATATTCAGGCTCCTGTTTGATGGGCATTGCCGCGACACTTGACGTTGCAAAGCCGGGAGACCGCATCTTTGCAACCGCTTACGGTTCAGGCGCGGGCGCCGACGCTTTCAGTATCCGTATCACCGACAAGATCGAGGAAGTACGCAACAAAGCGCCGACCGTTCAACAATTGCTGGCCGACCCGATTTACTTGGACTACGGCAAATACGTGCACCATAAGGGTAAAATCAATTTCGGCTGAGGTGTTAGAAATGAAAGAAGTAGCAATTGTCGGTGCAAAAACAACCGAATTCGGAGAACTTTGGGAACAATCCCTCAGAGACATTGTCGTTGAAGCCGGCGTCGGCGCTATTGAAGACGCGGGTATCAGCGGCGAACAAATTGATACGATGTACATCGGTAACATGAGCGGAGGCAAATTCATTGAGCAGGAACACCTGGGCGCATTGATTGCGGACTATTCGGGTCTTGCGAAAGGATTGCACATCCCGTCCACCCGTGTAGAAGCGGCTTGCGCCTCCGGCGGTTTAGCCCTTCGTCAGGCGATTATGGCTGTCGCGTCAGGCTACAGCAAAGTGGCCATTGCGGCGGGCGCCGAGAAAATGACGGACATTGACGGCTCAGGCGTGACAGACGCGCTTTCTGCCGCTGCTGACCGTGAATGGGAAGGTGCGCAGGGCGCAACGTTCCCCGGCATTTACGCAATGATTGCCCGTCTCCACATGGCAAAATACGGAACGACCAGCGAGCAAATGGCCGCGACCGCCGTTAAAAACCACGAGAACGGAATGAACAACCCAATCGCCCAGTTCAAGAGCAAACTCACGATTGAACAGGTTTTGAAATCCATTATGGTTTCCGACCCGCTCCACATTTTGGACTGCTCGCCTGTCTCTGACGGCGCGGCCGCGGTCGTTGTGGTACCCGCCGATGAGGCGCACAACTACACGGACACGCCGATTTACATCAAAGCCAGCGCTCAGGCAAGCGACACCATCGCGCTCCATGACAGAAGAGACATCACAACACTTGACGCCACAGTGGCGGCAGGCAAACGCGCCTATGAAATGGCCGGCCTCACGCCCAAAGACATCAGCTTTGTTGAAGTCCACGACTGTTTCACAATCGCTGAAATTTGCGCGATTGAAGACCTCGGCTTCTTTGAAAAAGGAAAAGGCGGACCGGCTTCCCTTGCAGGCGAAACCGCGCTCAACGCAAAGATTTCCGTCAACCCGTCCGGCGGCTTGAAATCAACAGGCCACCCCGTCGGCGCAACCGGCGTCAAGCAAGCTGTGGAAGCTGTTCACCAGCTCCGCGGCGAGGCAGGCAAACGTCAGGTGAGCAACGCGAAGTACGGTATGACGCACAACATCGGTGGATCAGGCGCAACCGCAGTGGTTCATATATTCTCGAATGAGAGGTGATTACAATGACAGTACCAAGATTCTGGAGAGAACAACAGAGCAGATACAATCTTGTCGGTTCTCACTGCCGGACCTGCGGCAACTATTACTACCCGATCAGAAATCTCTGTCCCGAGTGCCGCCGTGACGGCGACATGGAACAATACAAGTTCAAAGGCAACGGAAAAATTGTGACATACACAATCACCCACACAACCTCCGATGACTTCAGCGACCTCGTTCCGTATGTGCTCGCCATTGTCGAACTCGACGAAGGCGCTAAACTCACGACCCAAATCGTAGACGAGCCCAACAAAGTTGCCCTCGGAAAACGCGTTCACGCCGTTTTCAGAAGACTCGGCAGCGACGGCGACTCAGGTATCATTTACTACGGTACCAAGTTCGAGCTGGACAAAGAGTAACTGATTCACAAAGCGGATTGATTCAAAAACGGATCGATTCGAATGGATTGATTCGAAATTGATTCAAACGGTTTGATTCAAACGGATTGATTCGACAAGCGAATTAGAAAAACAATTCAAATAAAACCGAAAGCCCCGTTATCGGGGCTTTTTTTGGTTTTCAGTTTATTTATGGAATTTTTTTACGGCATTTTTTTACGGTATTTTTTTACGATATTTTTTTACGATATTTTTTGCGGTATTTTACCTATATCGTTTTTATTTCCACCTACTTCTGCCAAATATTATAATTTATATTTAGATACATTAGACATATATACTTTTGAGCCATAATATATTCTGTTTTTCCTTCTGAAATGTAAGGAAAAAAGTAAGGAGTCAACTTCATGAAAACGTCCATCTCATTGATTGGTCTTCTCTTGGTTTTGTGCGTTGTCCTGACGGCGGGATGCCTCGGCGGTAACAACGACTCGGCCAATAACACGACCGATGACAATAATTCTTTATTTTTCCTTAACGCGCCGGAACCCATTGACGCGCCGGCCGATACGGCAATGTACCGCGGAAATGTAACAAACATTTCTGTTGCAGATGACACGATAATCATAACGCTTGAACAGGTAAAGGGAACCAACTTCGGCGCGCCCAAAATGAACTTCGCCATTACCGAAAGCTCACGAACCAACTTCGATGTCGATGACTTTGCCGATGACTTAATCGGCAGATATGTGGAAGTGTACTACGGCCCGGCCGCCGACGGCACAGTCGCCGACCCCGCAACCGTCATTGTCGCAAACCTCCGCCCCGATGCGAGTGCGACAGTCTACAACGGCGAAATCATCAACGTGACACCCGAAACAGACATAAGCGGCGCCATAAGCCGCGGTGAAACCGTATATATTGAAGTCGAAATCGGAGAAAACGACACAATGGTCTTCATATGCAACGCGGACACGAAGTTTTACATGAACATGGCTGATGTGACAGTCGGAACGCAGGTCAACATTCTCGGCCATTATATTGTCGCGCTGAGCTTCCCGCCGCAAAATACGGCTTTTGAATTCCGGCTCTACTCTTCCGCTGAATGATAACGATTTGAAAAAAATGAAGCCTGAGCCGAAAGGTGAAGAAAATCATTTTTTTCAACATTTTCCTTTTTTCCGGCAGTCCTGTTTTTGCAGTTTATCGGTTTTGGGGTTTGACGGTTTTTGGGGTTTGGCGGTTTTTGGGGTTTGACGGTTTTTGGGGTTTGGCGGTTTTTGGGGTTTGACGGTTTTTGGGGTTTGGCGGTTTTTGGGGTTTGGCGGTTTTTGGGGTTTGGCGGTTTTTGGGTTTGGCGGTTTTTGAGGTTTGATGGTTTTTGGGGTTTAACGGTTTTTGAGGTTTGATGGTTTTTGGGGTTTAACGGTTTTTGAGGTTTGATGGTTTTCGGGGTTTGACGGGTTTTGGGGTTTGACGGTTTTTGGGGTTTGATGGTTTTTGGGGTTTGACGGTTTTTGGGGTTTGACGGTTTTTGAGGTTTGACGGTTTTTGGGGTTTGACGGTTTTGGGGTTTGACGGTTTTTGAGGTTTGATGGTTTTTGGGGTTTAACGGTTTTTGAGGTTTGATGGTTTTTGGGGTTTAACGGGTTTTGGGGTTTGGAGGTTTTTGGGTTTGATGGTTTTTGGGGTTATCGGTTTTTCCGTTTTTTCGACAATTTCCTATTTTTTCGACAGTTTTTTACCGGCGAAATTCTCAATATTGGAACGATTTGTCATCAAGAATGCAGAATTGTTTTTGATGACCCTGAATAAATTTTATATTAAATCCACTGCCTCAGACTCATTTTATTAAAGTTGTTTATTAGAACTGAGATGTATATCTTTATGTCAACCACATAATAATCATTACGTCAGTAAACGAAACCCATATATATGGGATGAAGGTTTATCGACTAATAACGAACAACGAACAGATATCAACGAGAATGATATGCTGCTTGTATTTCCCACAGAATTAATCAAACATTATCTCAAACAATATCTTAATGATAGGATTGAAACGACTATGCTTTTGACAGTTGAGCCGATTGGCAGCATCAGAAAATCGGCAAACAAGACGGAAATATTAATTTATTCCGAATTTGAACAAATCGTCACAAACATGGTTCAGAAATTCGGAAATGCGCCCGAGAGAGGTCAAAAACTCCTCGTTGTGCACAAATGCAAAGACCGAATCAATCAAATTAAAGTAACGGAAGCGACTTTGCTTGAACGCAAAGGCAATATCTTAACTATTTCTAAAATCGATGCTTCCGAAGGCCCTGTGGTCGATATCTCAACCCAAGTTTCAAGCTGAAATTTGTTTTCTTAAATCTGTTTTCTTAGATCTGTTTTCTGAAAAATCTTTTCTCTTTAATCGTTATTTAACTGCGTTTTTAAAAAAATCTCTTCTCTTAGTATCGTTTTTATATCCGTTTTTAAAATCAGTTTTTTAAATCCGTTTTTCAAATCCGTTTTTAAATTCGTTTTTCAAATCGCTTCTCTTGAACTCGTTTTTCAAATCGCTTCTCTTGAACTCGTTTTTCAAATCGCTTCTCTTGAACTCGTTTTAAAAATCTCTTTCTAAACGTCTTAACGTATTCACTATTAAACTCAATCCCATTCGTCCTGATGCTCTGTCATCCATATTTGCGAATTAAACGGTTCGGCGTCGGCAGGCGTGTCGGCGCGGACAAATGAACCGTCAGGTAAGCCGGTACGCAATTTGACGTTGTCTTCCAAGTGTTTCGCCAAAATAACATCTTTTATTTTTCGGAGGTAATATTCATTGACGGGGAACAGGATTTCAACGCGCCTGTCTAAGTTTCGCTGCATCAAATCGGCGCTGCCGAGATACATTTCTTCGTTGCCGTTGTTGTAGAAGTAATAAGCGCGGGTGTGTTCCAAAAACCGGCCGACGATGGATGTGACGCGGATGTTGTCACTGTAACCGGGGAGTTGGGGGCGAATGCAGCTGGCGCCGCGGACCTGAAGGTCGATTTTGACGCCGGCGCCGGATGCTTTGTACAATTCTTCAATACATTCGGGGTCGACCAGCGAGTTGAGTTTAAAGAGGATGTAACCGTTTCCGTTTGCTTTATGGCTTTCAACCTCGCGGCGGATTTTGCTAATCAGCGAGGCGCGCAACATACCCGGCGCCACGAGAAGCTTATTGTAGTTCGTCTTACGGGAATAGCCGGTCAAAGAATTGAACAGGTCAAAAGCGTCTTGGCCTATGTCAGGGTCCGCTGTAAAATACTCAAAATCCGTGTAAATTTTAGCCGTGGCGGCGTTATAATTGCCCGTGCTCATGTGGATGTAGGGAACGATGTCTTTCTTCTCCTGACGAAGCACGAGGCAGATTTTAGCGTGCGTCTTCTTATTCGGCACGCCGTAAATGACGTGAATGTTGGAGTGGCTCAGTTCCTTGGCTTTCGCGACATTATTTTCTTCATCGAAACGCGCCTTCAGCTCGATGAGAACAACCACCTGCTTGCCGTTGTCGGCCGCCTCTTTCAAATACTGAATAATCTTGGATTTCTTATCGACGCGGTAAAGCGTGATTTTGATCGCAACCACATTTTGGTCAACGGATGCGGCCTGAATGAAATCAATCAAGCTGTCAAAACTGTCATACGGGCGGTAAACAAGAACATCTTTCTTCTTGATTTTTGAGAAGATGTTTTCTTTCTTTGTGGTTTTTAAGCATTCTTTCTTTTTCGGCTTAAAAGGAGGATATTTGAGGTCCGGCCGGTCGATGTCACAAATTTCAGAAATCGATGACAAACCGACGGGCGATTTTAATGATTCCGTCTGCGTCAAAGGCAGCTTGAGGTTATCCAAAAGGATTTTTAAAACGAAATCGGAGATGCCCTCGTTTATTTCCAAGCGCAGCGGCGTTCCGAAATATTTTGCTCCGGATTTCTTTTCAATGGATTGCATTAAGTTATAGTCGCCGTCTTCATCCAACCCCAAATCGCCGTCGCGCGTAATTCGAAAAGCGTGCGCTTCTAAGATATCCTGACCCGGAAAAACCATATCCAGATTTTGAATAATGAGGTCATCGACCCAAATGAAATTGAATTTACCCGATTTGCCGGCAATCGTGTTGTCTTCGGCTTTGCCGGATTTCAAATCCTCTTTTGACGGCACCTGAACCAAACGCTGAATGGCGGACGGAATTTTAAGGCGGATAAAAACGCGGCCGTATGTCGCGTCTGAAATAATGACGGCCAAATTGACGCTCTGGTTGGTAATATAAGGAAACGGATGGCTTGCGTCGTAAGCCAAAGGCGTCAGCAGCGGAAAGATTTTTTTCTTGAAATATTGATTCACATATTCGACCTGATAGTCTTCCAGTTCCGAGAATTCAAAAATGCGAATATTTTCTTTTTCCAGCTCGGGTATCAAAATGTCGCTCCAGCATTGCTCCATCCGCTTCAGCTTCGCGGGAAGTTCGGCATAAATCCTCTGCATTTCCGAGTAAAATCGGCACTCGGCAAAATTCATGCTTTCTTCCAAAACACTTTTGTGGACGCTCGGGATTCTGACCATATAGTATTCATCAAAATTGCTTGCAAAAATCGATAAGAACCTGACGCGTTCCAAAAGCGGATTTGTTTCATCCAGCGCTTCTTCCATGACGCGGTCATTGAAATAAAGCCAGCTGAAATCCCTATCGACATACAGGTCCGGGTCAAGAGAGCGCGTAATGTCCCCTGTATCCTATACTTTCGGATCGGAAGACTCGATTGTCTCATCGGGTGGACGGATCGGATTTGAATTCATAATTGTACCATTTGTATTGATTGGGAGAAGCTGAGGACGGTCAAGTGAAGGCCGGTCAAACAGTGATTATTCAACCTGTGAACATTCAGTTGGTGAACATTCAGTTGGTGAACATTCGGTTAGTGAACATTCAGTTGGTGAACATTCAATTATAACGACCTATCGTATATTTTTATTGTTTATTATTTAAATGATTGGTTTTGCCGTCAACAGAGTGAGTGAATCAGCCTTCTCATGATTAAAATAAATCAAATTTCAGTATTTTTCCAAATTTTATTCATGACAAACACATTTTCCGGCTTTTTATAGCTATCAGCGTTTGTCTTCATTTCAGCGTCTTTCGGTTTTCAAAAGAACGCTTCCGTTACTTTATTATTCAATTTTCGAGATATGGCTCGGTTTTGATTTAATGGATTTCAATTTTATTTATTGTTTCTGTCAAAATCTAAGTATCTGAGTCAAACCATATATATTTTTTTGTAATTTAAGTATTTGCTTTCAATTTTATAAACTCCATATCAATTTTATCAATTTCATTTCAATATAAATATTAAATTTCATGATTAACCCCTAAAACCGACCGTTCATTACGAATTCCGGTCTGAGCGCAGCGAAGAACGGAATCGGAATGAACGGCTATAATTATTATTTGCTGATGCTGATTCTGTTGCCTGTTTATTGTCATTATTTGCTGATGAAAAGAATGTACTGATAAAATTGATGAGAATAAGTCGTGCGCCGCATTTTCGTCTTTCGTCCGCTTCGCTCCCGAAATCCGAAATTGCGGTCGTACTTGAACTTTTAGGAGAATAACAAAAATAGAACACCCCTTTCTTCAACAAAATAAGAAAAGGGAACGCCCTTTTTCCCGAAACTTATCTTTCAGGTTTTTGGAAAAGCGGCGTTCGGGTTTGAATAAAATCAACGAAATCGGTGTTTCATTTTTTTATTCTCTTTTACCCCTCAAACCGACCGTTCATTACGAATTCCGGTCTGAGCGCAGCGAAGAACGGAATCGGAATGAACGGCTATTATCATCATTTGCTGATGCAGTTGCCAGTTTATTGTCAATCTGTACTGGTGAGAAGACTGTGATGAGAAGAGGGATGAGAAGAGGGATGAGAAGAGGGATGAGAAGAGGGATGAGAATAAGTCGTGCGCCGCATTTTCGTCTTTCGTCCGCTTCGCTCCCGAAATCCGAAATTGCGGTCGTACTTGAACTTTTTGGAGAATAACAAAAATAGAACACCCCTTTCTTCAACAAAATAAGAAAAGTGAACGCCCCTTTTCCTTAAACTTACCTTTCAGGTTTTAAAAAGCGGCGTTCAGGTTTCGAATAAAACGAACAAATCAGTGTTTCATTTTTTTTATTCCCTTTCGATATTGAAATCGAAATCCGCGCCGATACACACAGAGAAAGGAAAATCTCGGCGCAGGTTGTCAAAAGCTTCGCTTATTGAAAAGGAAAGAAGCGGTCAAAACCTCATACGGTCAAAACCTCATACGGTCATAATCTCAAAAGTCAAAACCTTAAAGGAAAAAAGAATTCGAGAAAAAGAAATCATAAGACTTCTTCTTCTCTGTGGCTGATTTTTTAAAGCGAACAAAAATAATCACAGCCTGCGATTTATTTTTGATTTGTATCGTGTCTGTCGCTTTATTAATATTTGGAGCGCTGGAGAGCCATAAGGTCTTCCATTGTGAGTTTGCCGCCGTCTTTGAATTTGTCGAAGATGTCCTGAGCATCTTTTTCGTTTTCTTCTTTGTCGACTTTGGTTTTGACGTCTTTGTCTTTCTTCTTGGCCTTTCCGTTTTCTTTGTCGATTTCACGGATTTCTTTTTGGGCTTCGATGAAGACTTTGTGCTGGCCGTCAGCGGATTCCTGAGCGCGGATAAAGTTTTTGTGAGCGATGTCGGATTCGGCGCGAATCTTGTCGGCTTCTTTGAATGTGACAATCATTTGCTCGTGCAATTCCTGAGCCTGCGCGGCGTATACGGCGAGTTGATTATGGTATTCGGAAGCTTCGTCGCGGATAACTTGAGCTTCGTCCAAAAAGGCTTTCAAGTCGCTGTTTTCTTCCAACTGCTTCTTTTTCTCAGCGTATTCGACTTCAAGTTCCTTGATTTTTGTGACAAGTTCCTTTTCTTTCTTCGGATTCATCACGGATGTCTGCTGCTTGAATTCAAGTTCATCAATCTGTTTGCGGATCTCTTTGATGGACGGGCCGACGAGGCCACCTTCCTTTCTGAGTTCATCGGCTTTGGAGAAAAGGTCATTCGCGCGGGCATTTGTTTCATCGCGAAGGGTTTTGTATTTGCCGACATTGACGTTGACGTCGTCGCGTTTGATTTTTAAGTCTTGGGCAGTGGTGATCAATTCTTTGGTTTTATTGTTCAATTCATTTCTTTCAGCAGCATATTTACTGGCTTCGGCATTCAACTGATTTCTCTTTTCTTTTGCCTCTTCAGAAATTTCTTTCAATTCTGCTTTTCTGGTTTGCAGTTCTTTCATCATGTTTTGGTCCCCCTTCCCGAAAAAACTTTCCGGGCCGGTTACGTTACGCTTTAAGTCACGGCAGGCGCCGGCTCAAAGAAGATAATCCGAAAAAAAACGAATCTGTAAAGATTTTCGTTTTTGATTTTTTTCGGGATAATCGGTGAATTAAGGTTCGAATGATTCGAATTACAGTTCGAATGGTTCGAATTACGGTTCGAAAACGGTTGAATTCGATTTGAATTACGGTTGAATTCGGTTCGAATTTAGGTTTGAATTTCAGATTTGATTGCCGGCCGATGCATCCATGACGGATATCAAGACCGGAATGACGTTACGCAAATCTTTCCCGGAAACAATCGCGTGAGCCTGTTCCTGAACAGCGGGCTTGGCGTTGAACGCGATTGAAAACCCGGCTTTTTTAAACAAGCAGATGTCATTCGCGCCGTCTCCGATGACAAGGCATTCCTCAAAAGAGATACCTGTCTTTTTGACAAGTTCATCCAGAACTTTTTCTTTGGCGTTTGTTGTTGTCAGAGGCCCTGTGGCTTCACCTGTAAAGCAGCCTTCTTTGACAATCAAATCGTTTGAATAAACGTAATCAATTTTTAATTGCTCTTTGACGTTGTCAGCAACGATGCTGAAACCGCATGTAATCATCGCTGTCTTCCCGCCGGCATTTCTGATAAATTCCATCAGTTCGGCCGCGCCCGGCATCAGCTGAATTTTATCGGTTTCAGCCAGCGCCCGTTCGCAGGAAAGCCCTTTGAGGGAAGAGACACGCGTTTGAAAGGATTCCGTATAGTCCATTTCGCCGTTCATCGCGGCTTTTGTGATTTCGGATACCGCCTCTTCAACACCGGCGGCTCTGGCAAGCGTATCAATGACTTCCGCGTCAATAAGAGTACTGTCCATATCAAACACGAATAACTTGAACTTTTGGCTTGCCGGTTCCTTGTTGAAATGAGAAAAGCTCACAGAATCATAACCCTTTCTGCTTTATGAATTAATGGGCCAAAACATAAAAAACCGAGTAACCGCGAATCACTGATGAAAAACGGTCAATGGGTCTGATTATTCCGGCCTCGGTGTCAATAAGTCTAAAAAACATTAAAATTCAGACAAACAAATGACACATCGAATCGCAATGTTTGGATGAATAACAGCCATTGCTTTTAAATCTTGTGGATAAAAGGTTATCTTGTGAGTAAAAGGCCGAAATGCCGATACCAACAAACAATCATTGCCGCCAAAACCGAAGGGAACAATTCGATGACAGCAGACCGAAACAATTCGACCACCTCATCCCGAAACAATTCGACCGCTTCATCCCGAAACGATTCGGTTACTTCATCCCGTCCGCTTCAATCGTGTCCAAAACGGTTTGAAACAGTTTGACCCATTCCGAATCATTCAACATCCACTCAACCATTCTGCCTCCCTCTTGTGCTTTTGAAAAAGCGGGGTCCATCGGCAGACGGGCTAAAATTGCCGCGTTAAAATCGGCGGCGGCCTTTTCAATGCCGGCTGAACCGTAAAGCTCTATTTTTTCATCGCAATGCGGGCAAATCAAACCGTCCATGTTGCTGATAATTCCCGTCAGCGGCACATCGAGTTTCTGAAGGAAAGTCAAAGACTTGCGAACACTGGCAAGCGCAATATCCTGCGGAATCGTGACAACGACGGCGCCGTTGTTTTTCGGCAGAAGCTGCATAATGCCGAGGGGCTCATCGCCCGTTCCCGGCGGCAAGTCAATAATCAAATAATCCAAATTGCCCCAATCCACATCGGTAAAAAATTGACGGATGGCGCCGGCTTTGGCGGGCCCGCGCCAGATAACGGGCGTATCGTCGTCAGGCAAAAGAAGGCCGATAGAAATCACGCCGAGATTCACGTTTGGCACCGGACGGACGGGAATCATTTTTTCGCCTTCCACCTGAAGGTCTTCCCGATGGATTCCGAAAATCGAAGGAACGCTGGGGCCGTGAATGTCGCAATCCATCAGACCGACATGGTTCCCGCGAACAGCAAGGCCGGCTGCCAGCGCGCAGGCAACCGTGCTTTTGCCGACGCCGCCTTTTCCGCTCATGACAACAAAAACGTTTTTGATATTATCCATATCGATTTCCGGCCGCGCCGGTTTTGGAGGCTGTTTGCGAATAACGTTTAAAGATTCAGTCATTTTTGATTTCCCCTTTTTTGAAAATAACGGATTTTGGAGAGATTAGATTTTGAAATAATAAGTTTTGAAATAATAAGTTTTGAAAAATCGAATTTTGAAATATCAAACATGGGATACATCAAACTTGAAAAAAAATTGAAAAATTGATTTTGAAAAATCATTTTTTAATTTTAGAAACGCTTTCAACATTTCCGGTATCAATCACTTTAATCAACGAAACAGAATTGCAATCGGGATATTTGGAACAGTGGACGCAATCCGCCCATATTTTCCATGGCAGCTCTTCGCGATTGATTTCTTCAAAACCCTTCTTTTTGAAAAAGTCGGGGCTGCTGGTTAAAACGAAAAGGCGGCCGAGGCCGATGTGTTTGGCATCTTCCGTACACTCATCAAGAAGGCGAGTTCCGATTCCTTGGCGTGTATACGGGCGGGCAACGGCAAAAGAAACGACTTCTCCCAAATCTTCCCAGTCGGGATGAACGCCGCAGCATCCGATAATGTGCCCTTCTTCTTCCATAACAACGAAGTCGCGGATATTTGTGAAAAGACTGTCCAAAGAACGCGGAAGCATACAGCCTTCCGACGCATAGGAATTAATTAATTCCTTCACTTCAAAAACATCGCTCATCCTCGCTTTCCTAATCATAAAACGTATCTCTCCGACTTTCATAAAAATAAATCAGGTTTTCTAAAACAATCTTGGTAAAAAGCAATCGGTCAAAGAGATTGATGAAATTAATATCTGTCTTTCCGGCTTGCATTAAAATAAATCAAACTTTTAAACTCTTCTGAGAATAAAAAACAATCGGTAAAGGAAAGGGGAGGAAAGGGGAGGAAAAAGAAGGAAAGAGAAGGAAAGGGAAAGAAAGAGAAGGAAAGGGAAAGAAAGAGAAGGAAAGGGAAGGAAAAGAAAAGGAAATAAAAGCCTGAACAAAACATCGTGGACGGGAGATTAAAAAATAAAACAGCGAGCGTGGGAGGATTCGAACCCCCGACCTGCAGCTTAGGAGGCTGCTGCCATATCCACTAGGCCACACGCCCGAATGAATCAACAGGTAAATCGGCTGAATGAATCAGCCAAATGAATCAACCGGCAAAATCTGCCGAATAAATTAAGATGACCGTGCCTTAATACTTTACTTAAAACATATTAAAGTTACGTCAGCAAAGTTATACAGGCGGGGCCGAAACGCGTCATACAGCGCAGCGGGGCGGCCGTTTCAAATATTTTATATATATTCTATCCTATCATATGATTTACCTGTCGGATTCATATCCGTTTTAAGAAATGGTTCAAATTATACAGACTACACAAGCCGAATTAAATTCTCATCAAACTCTTATCAAATTCTTATCAAATTCTCATAAAATTCTCATATAATTCTCATAAAATTCTTATCAAATTCTCATCTATGTTATTTTTACTTTAACGCCTTTAACTGTTTTAACTACAAAGGGGAATAAAATGTATTCTAAAATTGCGAAAATCTTGATTTTTTCTGTTTTGGCTTTACTTTTCCTGTCCGGCATTGCCGCCGCTCAGGAATGGGTCGTCACATCGCCGGGAGATGTCGACAGAGTCGACAACAGCCAGACAAACACGAGTAATATGACATTGCGTCAGGCCATCTCAATCGCCGGCTCGGGCGACACGATTGTTTTTGCGAACAACATCACTGAGATTAATATCATACACGGCACGCTGAATATTTCAAAAGACCTGACGATTGGCGGAAATTCGGAAGTTGTCATCAGAAGGTCTTCCAGTTCAACCACGCAAGACTTTACGATTTTTTCAATGACCGGCAGCAATGTGACCTTAAAATTGCTGACGATTGAAAACGGCAACGTCATGGGCGGAAACGGCGGCGCGATTTTGGCAGACCGCGCGAACGTGACGCTTGAATCCTGTCTCCTCCAAAGAAACAGAGCAGGATTCGGCGGCGCTGTTTACGCAGCGAACGGAAGCCATATCAGCCTTGTTTCAACCATCATTTACAAGAACAACGCGTCAAGCGACGGTAGCGCCATTTACATAAAGGACGGAGCGGCAACATTTCAAAATTCAGTCATTGAAGACAACAACGACAGATTCAATGTCATTTTTGTGGAAAAAGGCCAACTGACCATGAACAACACCCGCGTTACATCCAACAGCGTCACATCTAAAGGAAGCCCGATTAACGCGTCCTCGGGAACAACGGTTGAAATCAGAAACAGCACGTTCTCAAACAACGCCGGAACCGAAAGCGGCGGCGTCTTAACAAGAGGAACGCTCGTTGTTTCAAATTCCGTTTTTGACGGCAGCAAATCCAACGAAAGCGGCGGCGCGATTTCGATACGAGACGGCGGAAACGGAACAATCAGTTACTCAATCTTTACAAACAATACGGCAACAGACGACGGCGGCGCAATCTACGTCAGCGTCGGTTCCGGCGCAACCGTCACCGGCTGTACTTTCCTTAACAATTTCGCGAAATACGGCGGCGCTTTCTTCGGCCGCGGCACATTTACAATTGACTCCTGTACGTTCGTCAACAACACGGCCGTATTTTACGGCGGCGCGATTGCCGCTTGGAACGACGCCAAAACGACCCTGACGAAGAACATCATTGCCGGCAACACCGCAAGAGCCAACAACACGCCCAGAGACCCTGCCGGCGGCGGATTGAACATATCCCGCGCAGAAGCCCTTTTGACAAACAACGTCATTGTCGGAAACACGGACCCGAGAAGCATTGATTTCGGCGAAGAAAACGCAACCGTCGGAAGCAACGGCAACAACCTTGTCGGCACTTACAGAGGAAACGGAAGGTTCCCGATTACCGCAACCGACGCGACGGGAATTGAAATGAGCGATGTTTTCGTCATTGACGGATTCGGTATGCCTGCAATGACAAAATCAACCGGCTACACAGCAGGCTTTGAGAGAGTTCAAGTGTTAACTGCAGAATTAAACAGCAGCCCCAACAACCCTGCGGGTCCCATCTTCGGCATCCAAACGCCTCCACCGGCGCCTCCTGCTCCGCAAGAACCTGAAACTCCGCCGGAAAATGTGACCCCCGCGCCAACGCCTGAACCACCGGCAAACAGCGGCAGCATTTCAACAATCATGACGCTCATGTTGTTCAGCATCGTCGCCATTGTGATATTGGTCATCATCGCCGTCGGCGCATTTGCTTACCTCAGATACAAAAAGAAAAAGGAATATAAATTCGGCTGATTTGACGCCGTCTTGAAAAGATTGACTTTTCGATCTTTTCACCTCTTTTTTTCCATTTTTTATAACCCTTTTTCCATTTTTTATAACCCTTTTTCCATTTTTTTGATTAGCTTTTATTCTTGACTTAACACTTCTCAGTCTATTCCTTCCATTCCTTCCATTCCATCCATTTCTTCCATTCCTTCCATTCCTTCCAAAAGTTTATATAAGTTGTATAGAATTGTACATCATTGGCTTTAAATGGATAATTTTGTATGATGAACATTACCACTTTTTTAGATGCAAACATGCGCCGTCTCTCAAAGGACGTTTTCCACTGTCCCGAGCGCGGCACATATTACAATTCATCAGAAATCCTTTCCATCGCTTCCGGCATTGCCGAGAAGTTAATGGAAAAGGGAATCAGAAAGGGGGACCATGTCTTAATTTATTTGAACAACTCTCCTGAGTATCTTTTTTCTTACTTCGCGATTTGGAGACTCGGCGCCGTCGCTGTTCCGACAAACCGCGTTTACACGAAATTCGAATTGGCTTACATGATTGAAAATGCGGGCGTCCGTTTTATCATTACTGATGAAGCGGGGAGCGCTGTTTTTGAAGACCTACCGTCCCTTTTTATCACTGTTCCGGCAGCGAGTGACATTGAACAAATGAGAACGCACTCAATCATTCCGCCGGCGCAAACCGAATCGGATGATTTGTGTCAAATTCAATACACATCGGGCACCACCGGCATCCCCAAAGGCGCGATGCTCACGCACGGCAACTGGATGGCCGCTCTCTCCAACGAAGCGGATGTTATGGAATTTACAAAGTCCGATGTCTATTTAGGCATTTATCCGATGGGACATGTCGGGCTCAGCTGGGGAATCGCCGCCCTTTACGCCGGCGCGCTTTACATTATGACGGAGCGCTATGTTCTTGAAAATTATCTTCATATAATCGAAACGCACGGCGTCACCGCTCTTTCGGGAATGCCGCCGGTGATTCATTCCCTCGTTCACTGCCCGCCGGGAACGGAAGAGCGCGTCAAAACCGTTCGTGAAATCATATCGGGCGGCGGCCCGCTTCACAATGAAATTTGGAAAACGTTTTACCTCAGATACAATATTCCCGTTATCAACGCTTACGGTCTGTCAGAAACAATCGTCATCGGCACGGGAACAGTCATTCGCCCGGCGGATTACGCAACCGCCGACAAGTTCAAGAGTGTCGGCCACCCCGTTTGTTTTTCTGAAGTAAAAATCGTGGATGAGAAAGACCATAGCCGCGAACTGCCTCAGGGCGAAGACGGCGAAATCGCGCTGAGAGGACCTGCTGTTGCCAAGGGTTATTACGGTATGCCAAACGAAACGAAACAGTCGTTTTTAGAAGACGGCTGGTTCCTGACGGGCGATATCGGTTTCCTTGACAAAGATTTGCGCTTGTGCTTAACGGATCGTAAAAAGGATATGATCGTCATGTCGGGCTGGAAAATTTACCCGACCGAAGTGGAAGATGTTTTGCTCCGCCACCCGTCAGTCCAAGATGTTGCCGTCTTTGGCGTTTCACATCAGCACCGCGGCGAAATCCCGATAGCTGCTGTCATATGGCGCGCGGGTTGTGAGAACCCCGCAGAGCTTTCGGACTTTGCAAAAGAACATTTGGCAGGATACAAAGTTCCCCGGCACATCTTGACCGTTGACGCGCTGCCGCGCGCGGGCGGTTGGAAATTGCTTCGACGGGAACTCAGAGCAAAATATGAACCGATGTTTTCGGAATCAAGTGGCTTCTCAGAGTAATAAGGCTTTCAAAGTCATGTGACTTCTCGAAGTCATAAGATTTTTCGAAGTCATAAGACTTCTCAGAATCATCAGTCATCATTTTGTCTCTTTTAGTTTTCATTTGCCTCTCGGTGCCGCTGTTGAATTGAAGAATTCAAATTATTTAAATGAAGAAAATTCAGGAATTATAACAGATCTTACATGAAGTCAAGAGATATTGCCCTCGTCGGTATTTTACTCGCCGCGGGCGCCATTGCCAGATACATTTCACTCTTTATTCCGGGCGCAATCGTTGCCAATTTAACGATTGCTTTTTACTGCCTGGCCATTATTTTGGTCCTCCCGAAATTCAAAGAAACGATCGGAATCGGACTTGTCGCCGGTATTATTTGCGCCGTTTTCAGCCACTCCATTTTCCCGCTCGGAAATCTCATTTCAGAACCTGCAGGCGCTTTTGTTTGTCTGCTTGTCTATAAAATAATCAAAGACAAAACAAAACTCGCCCCCGCTATTACAACAGCAATCGCGACACCTGCCAGCGGTTTCACATTCATCGCAATCACCTGTTTGGTTATGATTGCGACAACGGGCGCTGCCCCGGCAACGATGTTTTCGTTTGCCGTCTCGCTCATACCGATTGTTCTCAGCGCGACGATTGTGAATGTCATCATTGTCCAAGTTATCGCCATGCCGGCAACGACCGTTATGCAAAAGATTCATCCCGTTCAAACAAAAACACATACAAAACCGGCGAATACAGAGACAGTTATTGGGTTGGAGGCCGTCAGTTTTACATACAGCAGCGCCGCCCCCGCCGGCAAAACAGAAGAAAACGGTAAAACAGAAACCGAAACAAAAGAGGAAACAAAAACTGAAACAGAAGAAGCGGTCGAACCAATCCCTTCCGTTGACAACATGACGCTTCAAATCGGAAAAGGCGAATTCGTCGTCATCACCGGCCCTTCCGGCGCCGGAAAAACAACATTCTGCCGAACCGTGACGGGAATCATCCTTCACTCTTACGGCGGAACCGTTTGCGGCGACATCACTGTCATGGGGAAATACGCCGATGAATATCGAAACATGGAGGAGCTGAGTCTTGAAGTCGGTATGGTTTTTGATGACGCTGACGCTCAGCTCATTTTTACGACCGTCGAAGAAGAAATCAAGACGGGACTTGAAACAAGAGAACTCACCGACGCGGAAATTATTGAAAAATTGAATCATCTTTACAATATCACGAATACGGGTGACATTAAAACCCGCGCGCCCCACACTTTATCGGGCGGTCAAAAACAACGCGTCGCGTTTGCCGCTGCGCTTTCAAGAGAGACGCCGATTCTTGTTTTGGACGAAGCGGCTTCCGAGTTGGATAAGAACGCACGGCGCCAAATGTACGCCGTTTTAAAATCACTCACAGACAGCGGAAAAACCGTTGTTTTGGTTGAGCACATGTCGGATGAAACGGCGGATTACGCGACTCGCCAAATCCGTTTGGAAAAGGGAAAAGTCGTTTACGACGGCCTCCCCGTCAAAGACACAGCGGTCATACCGGTATTTTACAGGAAAATCGCCGGTTCAAACACCGATTCAAAAACGCTTATCGCTTCGGCGAAAAATCTCATTCATGTCTACGGCAGCAACAATTTGAAGGCGTTGGATGACGTTTCTTTAGACTTATTCCCCGGCGAAATCGTTGCCGTCGTCGGTGAAAACGGCTCCGGTAAAACGACTTTGATCAAACATTTTAACGGCTTGCTTCGCCCGAAATCCGGTACCGTTGAAATTTCGGGAAAAGATATCGCGGATATGCGCGTTTCTGAAATTTCAAAACACGTCGGTTTGGTTTTTCAAAACCCCGACACGATGCTTTTTGAAAACACCTGCATTAAAGAGGTGGCTTTCGGTTTAAAAAATATCGGAAAAGACGATTCAGCCGCCGTGTTAAAAGCGCTGGATGACGTCGGCTTATCCGCCAAAAAAGATATCAACCCGCGCTATCTCAGCCGCGGCGAACGCCAAAGGCTCGCGCTGGCTTGTGTTTTAGCAATGGGCCAATCCATTTTGATTCTCGACGAGCCGACGACCGGCCTCGATTTGAGAGAATCGTTTGAAATCATGGCGCTCCTTGTCAAAATCAGAAACGAAGGCAAAACCGTACTGATGGTAACGCACAGCCAAAAGATTGCCGAAATCGTCGCCGACCGCGTCATCGAAATGGCCGGCGGCAAGATAATCGGTGTAACGGATGTCAAAAGTCAAAGCGCGGGCGGGATTATTCAAAGTTCGGATATTGAAATTGGGGATACTGAAGCGGATATTAAAAGCGCGAATGTCAGAATCACCGGGGGTGTCTGAGATGGACGACATTATGCAATACGCCCCGGGAAACGGATTATTCCACCGCTTAAATGCGATGACAAAAATCATTTTCGCCGTCGGCATGCTTATCGCCGCCGTGATGACCGAGAACCAATACATTTTGTCATCTCTTGTCCTTTTCATCGCCGCGATTGCCATCGTTTCCGGTCTCGGCAAACCCCTGCTGAAACAGCTCCCGATCCTCGCCGTCTTGGGTGTCCTGTTGATTCTGCTGACAATCATAACAATGAAAAGCGGCGACGTTTTATTCCATCTGGTCCCGACGGGAGACGGCTACATTCCGGTGACAGCGGGCGCAATCATGTTCGCCGTCACAATGATTCTCAGGTTCACCGTCTTGATTTTGTCTTTCCAAATGCTTGTCATTTCAACGCAGCCGAGCGATTTAGTGAATGCGTTTTATGTCCTGCGTATTCCAAGCGACTATGCGCTCATGTTCCTGATTGCGATTCGGTTCATTCCGACGCTTCAGCGCGAAGGCGTGAGAATCAACGAAGCTCAATTGTCGAGGGGTTATAACCCCGGCGGCGGTATTATTGGGAAAATTAAACAGGCGGGGCCGGTGTTGCTTCCGCTGATGTTGAATTCGTTGTCGAAGGCCGATACGCTCGGTTTGACAATGGATATGCGAGGGTATAGGAAAGCTTCGAAGAATAAGAGGGGAATTAAGTATGGGGGGATGGATTATCTTGTTATTTTTATCGTTGTGGGGGTTCTTGTTTTGATGGGGGCGGTGGTGGTTGGGGTAATTTGAACTAAATTCGGTTTGTGTTTGGTGATAATCTTGAGAAGACACGTGTTTTCGACTTAATAAGCATCTGACATCTTATTTCAATCCACGCATCCCTCACGGGATGCGACACGTATCAGCCGACAGTCCTATATCAGTATGCTTATTTCAATCCACGCATCAGCGAGGGATGCGACGACTGTAAAAATAATTGCAGTTGATAGACCTGTATTTCAATCCACGCATCCGCGAGGGATGCGACCTATTTTTTTACAATTTTCGCAAACGTGTATTGTATTTCAATCCACGCATCCGCGAGGGATGCGACTCAGAAGCAAACATATTTCAAAAATGGTATCAATCATTTCAATCCACGCATCCGCGAGGGATACGACGGGACGGCTTGACCTATCGCATATCTTGAACATATTTCAATCCACGCATCCCCGGAGGGGATGCAACAACCACACCGAAAGTATTGACAAAAAAAGCGAAATGATATCCACGCATTCACAAGGATGCGATAATTTGCATAAATCGTTGCCGGCGAACCATCAACATTAAATCCGCGCATCCGCAAGGGATGCGATGACTGTCAGCGTTTTATAAATATCTAAACAATTTCAATCCACGAATCCCGAAAGGATGCGACATTAGTAATAAGATATGTAAAAGTACATAATCTTATTTCAACCACGCATCCACAGGAGAGGTGACAATAATCCGGCACACGACCTCGCCGGGCGCCAAATTTCAATCCACGAATCCACAGGGATGCGACTGTTATGCTACTGTTTACCGTCGGTCATTATCTATTTCAATCCACACATCCGCGAGGGATGCGACTATCTGACTCGATATAAACGACCGCGAAAGTAGCATTTCAATCCACGCATCCGCGAGGGATGCGACTTCACTCGTATTTTATTATCAACATCTCAACGCGATTTCAATCCACGCATCCGCGAGGGATGCGACTGCGATGACTGCATTAAATTGGTTCGTCAGCAAAATTTCAATCCACGCATCCGCGAGGGATGCGACTAATAATATTGAGTGGCGTAAAGCGTTTAGTAATATTTCAATCCACGCATCCGCGAGGGATGCGACTTGTTGGAGCTGCCGACGCGGCGCCGGATACGCCGATTTCAATCCACGCATCCGCGAGGGATGCGACTTATTTGAAAGTCTACAAAACGCCCGACACGCGCATTTCAATCCACGCATCCGCGAGGGATGCGACGCAAAATAGTTATTCAAGCCGTTAAAGTAGTTTTATTTCAATCCACGCATCCGCGAGGGATGCGACGCGGCTTTGTCAGCCGGATGTACAGATTAACAACTATTTCAATCCACGCATCCGCGAGGGATGCGACAAGCTCTGCTTCCTTCTCTCAATCAATCATTTTTATTTCAATCCACGCATCCGCGAGGGATGCGACACTTCCTGTTGAGTTTGATACAAAAATAAAGAAGATTTCAATCCACGCATCCGCGAGGGATGCGACCAAGCTGGATCGAAGCAAAATGTGCGGATACATTATTTCAATCCACGCATCCGCGAGGGATGCGACCGCCTGAAGGCGTTTTATTGCCTAATGCTACGTGATTTCAATCCACGCATCCGCGAGGGATGCGACTTCAATTTTCCATATTTTTTATATACTTTTAATTCTATTTCAATCCACGCATCCGCGAGGGATGCGACCCTATGCTTATCTAAAAGTATGAGGTGAGTAAATATTTCAATCCACGCATCCGCGAGGGATGCGACTGATTTGATTTTTGTTCAACCGGATCTAACCAATTATTTCAATCCACGCATCCGCGAGGGATGCGACTATTTCTCATCGCTCAGATGCTATCAGAGTCTATATTTCAATCCACGCATCCGCGAGGGATGCGACGAGATTTGAATATTATGAAAATCGAAAAACTGTCATTTCAATCCACGCATCCGCGAGGGATGCGACTGTTTATAAAAATTTTTCCGCTGATGTTGAAATATTTCAATCCACGCATCCGCGAGGGATGCGACGAGACGGGGTAAAATCGAGTATTACGGACAGACGCATTTCAATCCACGCATCCGCGAGGGATGCGACACGCTGTTTTAATTACACCGGACGGCGCCGGTCTATTTCAATCCACGCATCCGCGAGGGATGCGACGCAGGAAAAATAAGAAAAATTCTATTAAAAGAGGGATTTCAATCCACGCATCCGCGAGGGATGCGACACGGGTCGTCTTATTACAATCATCCCGATATTGTATTTCAATCCACGCATCCGCGAGGGATGCGACGTTTCCGGCGACCGAAAGATTTTGACATGGACTGCCATTTCAATCCACGCATCCGCGAGGGATGCGACGTTTTTGGAAATCGTTAACATGTTTCTTATTTTGATTTCAATCCACGCATCCGCGAGGGATGCGACTCGCCGAAAGATTTCATGGATCGGCTTTCTGACCTATTTCAATCCACGCATCCGCGAGGGATGCGACAATCTGAAAGAACATCGGGCGGCAGTAGTTAAGAATTTCAATCCACGCATCCGCGAGGGATGCGACTTTTCGGATTCGTTTTTGAAAAACAGACATCGAAATTTCAATCCACGCATCCGCGAGGGATGCGACTCGTCAGGCTCACCTTTAAGAATTTCCGCAACCGTATTTCAATCCACGCATCCGCGAGGGATGCGACAATTACCTAAATTGAGGCTAGGCTAAACGATTCAATTTCAATCCACGCATCCGCGAGGGATGCGACACATCCACGACAGTATAATCAACAACGTCAACGGGATTTCAATCCACGCATCCGCGAGGGATGCGACTTCCGGACATCCGGCGTTTTGCCCGGGTTGGCCGGATTTCAATCCACGCATCCGCGAGGGATGCGACCTATTTCACCTTCTCCCACAATGAGATTTGAACTATTTCAATCCACGCATCCGCGAGGGATGCGACGTACGGTTTATCCGATTCCGTCTTTCTCAGAATCATTTCAATCCACGCATCCGCGAGGGATGCGACAGCGATGCGCGTTTCCGCAGTTGCACACATTTTCAATTTCAATCCACGCATCCGCGAGGGATGCGACCTGAAAACGGAGGTTGTTAAACTTGATGAAATACATTTCAATCCACGCATCCGCGAGGGATGCGACGTTTTTGAAAGTCTTCCGATTCTTTTTCAAATACATTTCAATCCACGCATCCGCGAGGGATGCGACTTGTTATCGGATTTTTCTGATGTTGAAGGTGTTATTTCAATCCACGCATCCGCGAGGGATGCGACTGTTTGTCCGCTCGACGATCAACCCGGAAACATGATTTCAATCCACGCATCCGCGAGGGATGCGACTTCAAAAGAGCCGGTGTATCTACCCTGAAATACATTTCAATCCACGCATCCGCGAGGGATGCGACCAGACAGGGCACTATTACAGGTTCTACTAACAGCATTTCAATCCACGCATCCGCGAGGGATGCGACCGGCGCATTTGGTAAATGTAGTAGATGTGGCTACATTTCAATCCACGCATCCGCGAGGGATGCGACACTTTGGCAGGCTCTCATGATAAGAAAAGGTGGGGTATTTCAATCCACGCATCCGCGAGGGATGCGACTCGCTCTGGCAGGCTATGACGTCGAAAAGGCAATCATTTCAATCCACGCATCCGCGAGGGATGCGACCAACGGAGTTATTTCGGGGTTGCACTGCCGACAAATTTCAATCCACGCATCCGCGAGGGATGCGACGATTTTATCAGTATACCTGCCTGTTTCGTTTGCGATTTCAATCCACGCATCCGCGAGGGATGCGACCTGTTATTCATCGCAAACGTTGTTAAGAATTTCATATTTCAATCCACGCATCCGCGAGGGATGCGACAATATTCATTTGTTATGTATCCATGTTTGTAAACATTTCAATCCACGCATCCGCGAGGGATGCGACTTACGGTGAACAGGAAACACATTGGGGCGAAATCATTTCAATCCACGCATCCGCGAGGGATGCGACAAGTTTCGGCTGCATCTTTGAGATGAGGAGGATCATTTCAATCCACGCATCCGCGAGGGATGCGACTAGACGAAGCAAACAAATCAGCACGCGTGCATTGATTTCAATCCACGCATCCGCGAGGGATGCGACAGTGTTGATTCCCGGACAAGATGACGAAGAAACAATTTCAATCCACGCATCCGCGAGGGATGCGACTCTCGCCGGCATCGTTGACATAACTGAACTACAGTTATTTCAATCCACGCATCCGCGAGGGATGCGACAAAGGGTTTGAAATCGGCAAAGGCGGCCGGGAAAATTTCAATCCACGCATCCGCGAGGGATGCGACTGGTGTGGCATTGCCGACAAAAATCGATCTGATTATTTCAATCCACGCATCCGCGAGGGATGCGACTGATTTCAGCGTATTGATGCCGGATATGATTTTCATTTCAATCCACGCATCCGCGAGGGATGCGACACCACGATACTATTATAACAACTATGGCCGAATTTATTTCAATCCACGCATCCGCGAGGGATGCGACAACGATGTCTCTTGATTTTAAAAATTATCCGTACATTTCAATCCACGCATCCGCGAGGGATGCGACGAGTATATTTATAAATCAGGAAGTGATTGAAATGATTTCAATCCACGCATCCGCGAGGGATGCGACGTCATTTCTCGGTTTCAAACTATTATCTTTGAAAATTTCAATCCACGCATCCGCGAGGGATGCGACTAATTTTTCCATTAAAGCGGAATCCTTTTTGAGAATTTCAATCCACGCATCCGCGAGGGATGCGACGATTGGGTGAGTTAAAGCCTTTCCCAATCCCGCCATTTCAATCCACGCATCCGCGAGGGATGCGACACAAGTTGAAAGAATATTGCTCGGCCAACCGTCTATTTCAATCCACGCATCCGCGAGGGATGCGACGATGAGGCTTTGCTTCACAACCATTCTGTTTCGGATTTCAATCCACGCATCCGCGAGGGATGCGACATGGAATACCCTGTCGGCACATCCCAATCAGAAGATTTCAATCCACGCATCCGCGAGGGATGCGACTTGCCAATTTTCCCCGTCTATTTTTTGATAATTATATTTCAATCCACGCATCCGCGAGGGATGCGACTGATTCAGATGTTCAACACACACGGGTACGTCATATTTCAATCCACGCATCCGCGAGGGATGCGACTTGGGATGTGCCGACAGGGTATTCCATATACGCATTTCAATCCACGCATCCGCGAGGGATGCGACCTATATAATTACGCCCATTATACGATGTTGAAACATTTCAATCCACGCATCCGCGAGGGATGCGACACCCCCTCCCGCCCCTCCTTCTTTAAGAGGTGGCGATTTCAATCCACGCATCCGCGAGGGATGCGACTCGGTCGCGTTGACGGCCGCAGGACAAGAAACGGATTTCAATCCACGCATCCGCGAGGGATGCGACCTCCGAATGTGACGATTGCGAAGATGATGATTTAATTTCAATCCACGCATCCGCGAGGGATGCGACAATACATGCGCGTCTACGGCGTTGACAAAGACACATTTCAATCCACGCATCCGCGAGGGATGCGACCGGGAAGATATTAAAAACATCACCGCTCTACTTATTTCAATCCACGCATCCGCGAGGGATGCGACTTGCAAGCAGCACAAAAATGCCGCCGACCATTGCCATTTCAATCCACGCATCCGCGAGGGATGCGACCTCTGCCACCGACTCATCATACCTTCTCTCTACAATTTCAATCCACGCATCCGCGAGGGATGCGACAATAAACAGACTCTTTAAAATCATCTATGGAAGGATTTCAATCCACGCATCCGCGAGGGATGCGACTTTCAAAAAACGAAATTTTGACAACAAGAGACACATTTCAATCCACGCATCCGCGAGGGATGCGACTGCACACATATCTGGATTGTCTCTCGATGAATATATTTCAATCCACGCATCCGCGAGGGATGCGACTGTCGTTAGAAAACGCTAAAGATGTCCTTTTTTTATTTCAATCCACGCATCCGCGAGGGATGCGACGAGAACAATCGTTATGAGACAACTAAATTTATTGATTTCAATCCACGCATCCGCGAGGGATGCGACCATTGTCGTATTTGTATTGCTGTTTTCGTTGAAAATTTCAATCCACGCATCCGCGAGGGATGCGACTAACAACCGTCAATAAAACGTTAGTAGAAGCGTTATTTCAATCCACGCATCCGCGAGGGATGCGACATGAATCTCAGGAATATGACGAAGATTCGTTTAATTTCAATCCACGCATCCGCGAGGGATGCGACGTTGTTAACGACAACGGTGCAAGAGTGTTAGAGAATTTCAATCCACGCATCCGCGAGGGATGCGACAACAAAGATATAAAATTTTTAACACAATTGATTATTTCAATCCACGCATCCGCGAGGGATGCGACAATTAACACTACCTTCAACGGCTTTTAACAGATTATTTCAATCCACGCATCCGCGAGGGATGCGACATTAAATAAATTTTGTACCTGAGTAGTCACAGGTATTTCAATCCACGCATCCGCGAGGGATGCGACTACCGCTAAATCAACAAGACTAAAAAATACACCCGATTTCAATCCACGCATCCGCGAGGGATGCGACAACCGGTGAAATTTTCTTCAACGCATACGGAAGGAATTTCAATCCACGCATCCGCGAGGGATGCGACACTTTCCTTTTATAATTTTTTGTCCAACGGTTTTATTTCAATCCACGCATCCGCGAGGGATGCGACTGATGATGAAAATGATATAAAACGGCTTTGGGCGATTTCAATCCACGCATCCGCGAGGGATGCGACTCACTAATCAAAATCGCCCCGCTCTGCTGAGGCGATTTCAATCCACGCATCCGCGAGGGATGCGACTCCAATCGGGAAATTCTAAATTAAAATCAGGAAATTTCAATCCACGCATCCGCGAGGGATGCGACAACGCCCTGATTTAATTTTGATTATATAAAAGGAATTTCAATCCACGCATCCGCGAGGGATGCGACCACCGAATAAAAATGGTAACAGATGTTTTGAATCATTTCAATCCACGCATCCGCGAGGGATGCGACACATTATATAACAACTGTCAACAAATCGTTGGTGATTTCAATCCACGCATCCGCGAGGGATGCGACAGGTTCAAAAATTTCTTTAAGCGGTAAAGCCGCAATTTCAATCCACGCATCCGCGAGGGATGCGACTGGATTATTTAATAAAACAAATTGATGCGCAGCAATTTCAATCCACGCATCCGCGAGGGATGCGACAACTTAACGAGTATTTGGTTTTGATTGCTCGTGAGATTTCAATCCACGCATCCGCGAGGGATGCGACGATAAAAGTGTTAGAGAAATTGCAAAATATTTTTTATTTCAATCCACGCATCCGCGAGGGATGCGACAGGCCGCGAACTCATCTACGGTTCAGGCAGCTTTATTTCAATCCACGCATCCGCGAGGGATGCGACTTACGATTTTAAGGATATAGAGGACCTCTTTAAACATTTCAATCCACGCATCCGCGAGGGATGCGACACTCGTCAAGACCGCCATTTTGAGCAAGCTCAGCATTTCAATCCACGCATCCGCGAGGGATGCGACAATAAAATCGAAGCGCAATGTAATGATTGACTTTATTTCAATCCACGCATCCGCGAGGGATGCGACAAGAAAAGAGCCGGCTGGATAAAAACGCGAAAGCATTTCAATCCACGCATCCGCGAGGGATGCGACTCGAATTTGTGTTATATGAAATAATGTCACAATTTATTTCAATCCACGCATCCGCGAGGGATGCGACAAAATCTCTTTCAATAAATGACCTTCTTACGCCTATTTCAATCCACGCATCCGCGAGGGATGCGACAAGACATGTTTGTGTTTAAATTCACTATCAACATATTTCAATCCACGCATCCGCGAGGGATGCGACCCCTGATTTTAATTTAGAATTTCCAGATTGGATATTTCAATCCACGCATCCGCGAGGGATGCGACCGTAAAATCAACTGTCAAAACATTGCCATCAATCATTTCAATCCACGCATCCGCGAGGGATGCGACCGGGCGGAGCCCGTGCGCCTCCTTGGCTAATATTAATTTCAATCCACGCATCCGCGAGGGATGCGACATTATGAAAAAGACGATGAAGATAATTTAATTTATATTTCAATCCACGCATCCGCGAGGGATGCGACGTGCAGCGGGTTAGAGATTTAGTTTGTGAAAAAAATTTCAATCCACGCATCCGCGAGGGATGCGACATCATTATCAGCAGCCTTACACAGAATATGATTTATTTCAATCCACGCATCCGCGAGGGATGCGACGTCAAAACAGAATCAACATTGTTATTATCAGCTATAATTTCAATCCACGCATCCGCGAGGGATGCGACATCACAATAAAATAATTTAAAATCGTTATCAAGCATTTCAATCCACGCATCCGCGAGGGATGCGACGGGAGCGAAGCGTGGGTGGGATTTCTTTTTAAAGATTTCAATCCACGCATCCGCGAGGGATGCGACCTCAATGCAAAATTTCGACCAACACTTCCGGGCATTTCAATCCACGCATCCGCGAGGGATGCGACTCCGGGAGCAAGAATTATGTCGATTGAATTGAAAATTTCAATCCACGCATCCGCGAGGGATGCGACCTAGTAACCGGCGCCGTCGTCGAAAAGAGAGAGGGATTTCAATCCACGCATCCGCGAGGGATGCGACCACTTGTCGCAAAAATTCCAAATGTAATATGTTAATTTCAATCCACGCATCCGCGAGGGATGCGACAAAACTGTTGATATGGACACGTTGGGTAGCCTCATTTCAATCCACGCATCCGCGAGGGATGCGACGGCGGCGCCGTGAACTGATTGACGAAATACAAAGCATTTCAATCCACGCATCCGCGAGGGATGCGACGCGTTTATTTCCTGTTTTCCCTTTTTCGTTTTGAATTTCAATCCACGCATCCGCGAGGGATGCGACTCGAACGAATGTAAAATTAACAGAAATGAAATATTATTTCAATCCACGCATCCGCGAGGGATGCGACTTTGTGTGCGCTTTGACGGTGTCCATTGGAATTGATTTCAATCCACGCATCCGCGAGGGATGCGACCTGCGTACACTGTTTGGATATGCTGCGCTATCGTATTTCAATCCACGCATCCGCGAGGGATGCGACCTTGGATATTTGGAGAGACGGGGACAGTCAAAACATTTCAATCCACGCATCCGCGAGGGATGCGACCATAATCACCAACAATATCCGCACGATCTGTGATATTTCAATCCACGCATCCGCGAGGGATGCGACATGTGGCTACGAATTCAATTCTGAATTAATCAACATTTCAATCCACGCATCCGCGAGGGATGCGACCCTTTTAGAGACGTGTCGCATCTACTTTTATAATATTTCAATCCACGCATCCGCGAGGGATGCGACCGTCTGCCCGTTGAATGACGAACGGCCGTTGATCATTTCAATCCACGCATCCGCGAGGGATGCGACTGTTCAATCATTCTCTTTTCCTCGCAAATAAGCGATTTCAATCCACGCATCCGCGAGGGATGCGACCTGTTGATTTTTTTATTACGGAAACGGTGGATGTATTTCAATCCACGCATCCGCGAGGGATGCGACACAGATTTTGTCGTTGGACAGTCGATCCCGATGATTTCAATCCACGCATCCGCGAGGGATGCGACGCCGAATTAATTAATGTTCAAGGATTGATTAACATTTCAATCCACGCATCCGCGAGGGATGCGACAGGTTCCCTCATTAAATTGATTGAATCTGTTATCATTTCAATCCACGCATCCGCGAGGGATGCGACTTCTCCTGTTTTGTTGCTCCAAACACCGTTTTTATTTCAATCCACGCATCCGCGAGGGATGCGACAAAACTACCCGAATCAAAAGAGCCGGTACAACCGATTTCAATCCACGCATCCGCGAGGGATGCGACGTCACCTCCTGTTCACTTGTTTATTTTGATTAAAATTTCAATCCACGCATCCGCGAGGGATGCGACTAAAATAGTACCATTTGGGAGGCTACCAGCAACGATTTCAATCCACGCATCCGCGAGGGATGCGACGCTAACATTATATTATAAGTTGTCAATCCTATATATTTCAATCCACGCATCCGCGAGGGATGCGACCAATCAGACATTCTGTAAGAATTAACAAAGTCCTATTTCAATCCACGCATCCGCGAGGGATGCGACTTGTAATAATTTTTATTTATTTTTATTACTACCAAATTTCAATCCACGCATCCGCGAGGGATGCGACTTTCTTTCATTTCGTTATCGGGTAACGGTTCTGCATTTCAATCCACGCATCCGCGAGGGATGCGACATGTTGTTGCCGATATTGAAAACGGTATGTTAATATTTCAATCCACGCATCCGCGAGGGATGCGACAATCCCGAAATGGAAACCGATGTTTTTTATTTTGATTTCAATCCACGCATCCGCGAGGGATGCGACAATGGGACTTGACGGCGTACACGGTATCACACCCATTTCAATCCACGCATCCGCGAGGGATGCGACAAGTTCAGAATGTACAGAATTAATCAAGTCGCTTATTTCAATCCACGCATCCGCGAGGGATGCGACGATTAACAAAAACGCTCGTAGGGGTTCCATCAACATTTCAATCCACGCATCCGCGAGGGATGCGACAACAGCCCCCGAATCCGAAGCCGAAACGGTCAAAATTTCAATCCACGCATCCGCGAGGGATGCGACCATGCAGTATTTTCTTAAAGCCGGATGGCTTTGAATTTCAATCCACGCATCCGCGAGGGATGCGACTAGGAGAAAAAATAATGGGTGTCTTCACAGAGTCATTTCAATCCACGCATCCGCGAGGGATGCGACCTAAGCTTAAATGGTTTAAAAAAGGTGTTGAGTAATTTCAATCCACGCATCCGCGAGGGATGCGACCACCGAATAAAAATGGTAAAATGTGTTTAGAGTCATTTCAATCCACGCATCCGCGAGGGATGCGACTGTTTGATATTCAAACGGAACGTAAACAGTATCGATTTCAATCCACGCATCCGCGAGGGATGCGACATTTTTAAGGAGGGTTGAAGCGGTGAGTGTCAACATCGATTTCAATCCACGCATCCGCGAGGGATGCGACTTAATCATCGTGTTAGGTATCATATTTTTACTGGATTTCAATCCACGCATCCGCGAGGGATGCGACTTTATCATACTTTATCTCCAATCGTTTATTTTTATTTCAATCCACGCATCCGCGAGGGATGCGACTTACGATAAAAGGATTTTAAACGGTATTGAGACGATTTCAATCCACGCATCCGCGAGGGATGCGACAAAAATGATAACGATAGTTTAAATGTCTACATACATTTCAATCCACGCATCCGCGAGGGATGCGACTTGTATCACGTTGCTATAGTAACCATGTTATCAATTTCAATCCACGCATCCGCGAGGGATGCGACTTCTTGCATTGTCATTTTTGAGCATGATTACAAAATTTCAATCCACGCATCCGCGAGGGATGCGACGACTGTTTAATCTCAATTGTGTAACAGCTTTCACATTTCAATCCACGCATCCGCGAGGGATGCGACAAAATTCCATCATATGTCTCATCCCACAATTCATATTTCAATCCACGCATCCGCGAGGGATGCGACTTACGATAAAAGGATTTTAAACGGTATTGAGACAATTTCAATCCACGCATCCGCGAGGGATGCGACGGTTCGATTTAATTTTCGCGACTGAGTTTATCAATTTCAATCCACGCATCCGCGAGGGATGCGACAACTTCCTTTTAAAACTGAGATTTTATATTCGTATTTCAATCCACGCATCCGCGAGGGATGCGACCGGACAATATTCCATTTTGTCTATTTCCTCAATTGATTTCAATCCACGCATCCGCGAGGGATGCGACGGACGATATTGATTTCTTCTGACTCATTTTCTTATTTCAATCCACGCATCCGCGAGGGATGCGACAATTGAACAGCTGTCGGCAGAGGGTATGTAATTTATTTCAATCCACGCATCCGCGAGGGATGCGACGATTTCATTATTATTACAATTAAACACACCTGTGATTTCAATCCACGCATCCGCGAGGGATGCGACACTCACCGCTTCAACCCTCCTTAAAAATTTTGTAATTTCAATCCACGCATCCGCGAGGGATGCGACGTTTGTCATAATTATCAGAGAGTATAATTTTTACATTTCAATCCACGCATCCGCGAGGGATGCGACTTCTGTAACAAACACAATACCTTTACGATATGATATTTCAATCCACGCATCCGCGAGGGATGCGACAGTATAATTTTTACTAAATGTCCGGTTGCGAATCATTTCAATCCACGCATCCGCGAGGGATGCGACGGTGAGTAAATGCTTCAAACATGTAAATATCTCCGATTTCAATCCACGCATCCGCGAGGGATGCGACAGGCTTGTAAGTTGGGGTGTTCAATATTGAAAGAATTTCAATCCACGCATCCGCGAGGGATGCGACTCCTTATACCTTTCAACGTCTTCAGCCATTAAAAATTTCAATCCACGCATCCGCGAGGGATGCGACTTTTATCGGTTTTTAAGCGTTTATAATGTTCTCATTTCAATCCACGCATCCGCGAGGGATGCGACTTTTCTCTCCGTTTCCAATCCAACCGCATTCAGCATTTCAATCCACGCATCCGCGAGGGATGCGACTTATACACACGCAAAGCAACCGGAAACATGGAAGATTTCAATCCACGCATCCGCGAGGGATGCGACTTACGATAAAAGGGTTTTAAACGGTATTGAGACAATTTCAATCCACGCATCCGCGAGGGATGCGACATTATTTTAAAATTGAAGAAGAAATTGAAGTCAGATTTCAATCCACGCATCCGCGAGGGATGCGACTTACGATAAAAGGGTTTTAAACGGTATTGAGACAATTTCAATCCACGCATCCGCGAGGGATGCGACGAGAGTAAGAATATGAGATTTTTAGGAACATACATTTCAATCCACGCATCCGCGAGGGATGCGACCTTAAAACGGTTGTTTTGATAACGATTTATATATATTTCAATCCACGCATCCGCGAGGGATGCGACATGTAAAAGGTTCATTTAATGGTGTTATTGTAGGATTTCAATCCACGCATCCGCGAGGGATGCGACTACAAGTTTTCGTAAAAGGTGCGCATACATAAACATTTCAATCCACGCATCCGCGAGGGATGCGACATTGAGCATTTCCCAAAGTCGAAGCATGCATTTTATTTCAATCCACGCATCCGCGAGGGATGCGACATTACGAAAATCACAAAAGAGATTGATATTGTTTTTTTATGTGATTTTGCGAATATACTTAATAAATAAAAAAAGGATATAAATCTATCGAGCAAGTAATAATAAAATCGTGTTTATCCGATGAATTGCGAACCCTACAGTGTTTTTATGTGCGCTGCAGGTTCGCAAAAAAAGTAATTCTACAATTTCAAACAAAAAGAAACCCATCGGGATCATAACTTTCTTTTGCACCGACATGTTCCACGCGGCTTTTCCAATTAATCCCAAGGTTGTAATAACGGATACTGTCTTTTTTCGGGTCCATAATCTTTTCTAATTTGTATTTCAGTGTTGCAAATTGAGTCGAATCTATTAAACATTCAAAAACAGAATTTTGAACGCGCTGACCGTAATTCTGACACTCTTTTGAAATTTTTCGAAGTCTTGTTTTCCCTTCCGGAGTTTCAGTATTCACATCATAGGTAATAAGCATTAACATTTTCCAACTCTCAATACAACTCTCAAATTTCATTTATACAAAAAAGGCGGATATTCTTCCAAATCCCCTCGGATATAACGAGCCAAAAGAAGAGCTTGAACATATGGAACAAGACCCCACTCTATCTTTTCGTTTAAAAACGGATGTGTAATTTCTTCTTTCTTTTTCTCTTGCCATTCTTTTAAAACAGTTTGCCGTGTTTCATCTTTCATTACAACACCTCCGCTTTCTTTCGTAATGAATCCGTTCGCATTGACTTGCTTTCTGTTTACTAAAGATAGAGCAACGCGATCCGCCATGACAGGTCTGAGTTCTTCCATTAAATCCAAAGCCAGCGACGTTCTTCCCGGTCTGTCCCGATGGAGAAAACCAACATAAGGATCCAAGCCGACCGATTCTAAAGCGGCTCGGATGTCATTCGTCAGCATTGAATACAGAAAAGAGAGCAGAGCATTCATATTGTCCAACGGCGGCCGGCGGTTTCTTTCAATCAAATAAAAGTCATCTTTTTGATGAAGAATCAAATGGTCCAACGATTCAAAATAAGCTTTCGCGCAAGTTCCCTCAATTCCCCGAATCGTACCCAATGCTTCGACATTTCTGATTTTTTTGATACTATTATTTAAAATCCCGACAGTCGCTTCTATCGAACTAACATCCGATTTAGCGGCATGGTCTCTGACGGCCCTTTTGAGAACAACGCGACTGTTAAATATTTTCCCTAAAATCATGTTACGGGCAATCTTAGACGACTCTGTTTCATCGTCCGAATATCGGTATTGCTGTTTTCTGAGAAGAACATTTCCCTGAATTGAACCTGTAATCCTTCCTTGGAATTTGCCATACGGTGTAAAAAATGATATTCCGATGTTGTTTTCCCCGCATAATTGCATTAAAGCCGGACTGACTCCCAAATAATTGAAACAGACAATGCTTTCGATTGTGTGAATCGGGAGACGTTTAATTTCCTTATTGTCTTTCAAAACGACAACATTTTCCCCGTCTTTTGAAATATAAACGTCGGGCTGAAAGACATAAAAAACATTTTGAAGTTTCTTCATATTTGGCTCTCCGAAAAGCTTGGCTTGTTTATTTCTTCCCCATTTAACTCTATTTCCGATTTTAAACTCTCATTGATAAAGTCACGAACAGTTTTTTTTCTTGAAAATGTTTCAGGAATACAAATGTCGTAAAATGAACAGTTTTTACAGCCGCTTTTCCACTCTGCCGGATATGTTTTTCCCGCTCGGAACGCTGCGTGCATTTCCAAACTTAAAGACTATACTTTGTTTTTCAGCTGCTCCGTTAATTTCACTTCTTCACGGCGGCGGGTTTTATGATAAAACATATATCCGGCTGGTATACTGATATGAAGCATTTCTTCCAAGCATAAACCTTGGGCGCATAATTGAACAATATCAATATCATCGGCCTTTTTGCTTCCGCGTTTATATTCAATCGGAACCGGAATATATTTCCCGCTTCTTCCTTTAAGATTTATACCGTTTTCGCTTTTATGGAATTCAACAACATCACATTTTCCTGATAAACCGAGTTCGTATGAAACAACGGGAACAGCGCGGGTTACAATAACATCATTCCGCGTTTCTGTAAATGTCTCATCATCAGAGTTTTTATGAACGGCCTTTCCCTCAACCGTTAATTTGTTTTCGATCCATATGTTTTCAAGAACAATAAATGACCATTGTCTTTTGCAGAACGAAAAATGCTGGATATTAGATAACATCAGCAATTCATCTTGTGAATATGTCATGGGAATTCTCTCAAACAACAAATTAGAAAATTATTATGTATTGAATATTTATTATAGGCAGTAGTAGACATAATATTTTAAACTTTATATTGCCCATATACTTTACATTGAATATATTAGAATTATGTTTTAACTCGCCTTAAGAAAATAGATTAATGATTACATAACATGGTATCATGACATTAATCATAAAAGTAACAAGGTTATTATTCAAGCTAATACGTTTATAAATATCAAAACAGAAAATATAAATAGAAAGACACCCCTGGTAAAAATGTAAGTTTCTAAATCGTAAATATGTTCTAGATTTGACAGCAATGTGTATGTTGATGCGGTATTCAAGGATGAAACTCTTTTGACAAGTAACGTGTATAAAAATATTAGAGTGGTGGAAAATATGCAACTTTTTCAGGCAAGAAAAAACGGATGCAATAAACAGCTTCTGTCAGAACATTTAAACAATGTTGCCGATTTATCCGCCGCCTTCTCCAATTATGAGAACATCTCAAGGCTGGTAGGCATCCTTCACGACATTGGCAAAATCACTTTTGAGTTTCAAGACTATTTGGAAAACGATGGGAAAAGAGGCAGTGTTGTTCATTCTTTACAAGGGGCATTTTTTTTGGATGATGCCATCGGCGATTCAAACGATTTTGCCTCTGTTTTGGTAAAAGAAATTGCTGCTTTAGCGATTGCGGCTCATCACGGATCGCTGAGCGATGGCGTTTCGCCTGACGGAGAGACTGTATTTTATGAAAAGCTTCTTAAAAAGAATGAGGAAAAATATCATTATCCGGAAATAAAACAGAACATAGTAAATGAATTCCCCGAGTTCTCCCATGACGTCAATAATTTAATCATCGCTGCAAAAGCGGAAGTTGTCGCTATCGTAGATTTAATTCAAAAAACATATAAATCTGAAAAATCCGCGCAATTCGCATTGGGACTGTTTGTTAAATACATATATTCCTGCCTGATAGACGCTGACAGACTTGACGCTTATTTGTTTGATGTAAATGAGCAATATAAGCCCACCGACACGGATTGGAAGAGTCTGACAGATACTTTTGAAGAAGGCCTTCATGAACTTTTTGAAAAAAATATTCAAAAACTCGGTGCAGAAAGCAAAATTGTAAAAATCAGGCAATCTGTTTCAAATCAATGCCGAGAAGCAGCTGTAAAAAATACGGGGATATATCAGCTATCTGTTCCGACCGGAGGCGGAAAAACACTATCTTCTATGCGTTTTGCTCTGCACCATTGTAAAGCGGAAAATAAAAAACGAATCATTTATGTCATCCCTTATCTTTCCATTATTGAGCAGACGGCATCGGAATTGCATAAAATTTTGAATTTGCCGGAAAACAATAGCATCATATTAGAACACCATTCCAACATTGTTTTGCCCGATGACGAAGAAGATCGGGAAATCCGAAAACTTGCAACCTCTCGGTGGGATAAACCAATCATTATCACGACAATGGTTCAATTTTTGGAAACCGTTATGTCGTCAAAAGGAGGAGAACTGCGCAAATTCCATAATATGTCTGACTCGGTTATTATCTTTGATGAAATTCAATCATTGCCTGTCAAATCCATTCACCTGTTCAACGAAACGGTATCATTCCTCGCTAAGATTTGTAACGCTACAATATTGCTGTGTACTGCGACTCAGCCGATATTAGATAAAACAGAACGTCATAATTTATTGCTTGAAAACCAACCTGACCTTATTGAATGCGGCAATTTATTTGAAGAACTGAAACGAACACGTATTGTCGCATTGGAAGAAATGGATGTAGACGGTTTTGCGTCTTTTATTTCAGAAAAAGCAGATGCTTGCGGTAATTGCTTGACAATTGTCAATACAAAAAAATCCGTTCGGGAGGTGTTTAACAGGTTAAAGAGCAAAAATGGCTTTGAGGTTTATCATCTAAGTACCACGATGTGTTCAACGCACCGAATGGAAACGATCGCCAAAGTTAAAGATGCTTTAGCAGAAAAGAGAAAAGTTATTTGCGTTGCGACCCAGCTAATAGAGGCTGGTATTGATATTTCATTCTCTTGCGTCGTAAGGGCGGCTGCCGGCTTTGATTCAATAGCGCAGGCAGCAGGAAGATGCAACCGAAACGGTGAAAGTGAGAGCCCCATGGAGGTTTATGTTATCCCGTTAAAAGGTGAAAACTTAGACAGGCTGCCGGATATTAAAATCGGCAAAGAAATAACCGAAAGGATAATACGCGAAAATAATGACACGGATTTATCTGACCCGAGAATTATGGAATGGTTTTATGAGTCTTATTTCAGCAAAAGAGAAAACCTGATGGATTACCTGACAAATGCAGGTGAAACAATTTATGAAATGCTGTCAAATAATAAAACAGGTACAGGCAATTACAAACACAGGACAGGTGCAGATTGTCGTTGCATAATCAAATATGCTTTTCGGACAGCAGATGAAAATTTTTCTGTTATTGATAAAAACACCAAATCTGTTGTCGTATTATATGGTGAGGCAGAAAAACTTATTGCAGCTTATCACAATCAACCGAAAAATAAAATAACTAAAGAAAAACTAGATATTATAAAAAGTCTTGAAAAATTAAGTGTATCTCTGTATTCATGGGAAATGGAGAAGTTAATCGCCGCAACCCACGATTTAGACAAAGAAACAGGAATCAAAATTTTAAGCAAAAATCATTATTCAGAAGAGGTTGGCGTTATTTTAGAAGCAGATTCGATAGATTATATGGTTTGAGGAAGGGAAGATAATAATGAAACAGGATATTCTGAATCAACTGGCAAAAAAAAGAAACTCGGTTGAGTTTGAGGTATATGGCAGATATGCACTCTTTTCCGATCCGGTGACAAGAGTGGGCGGCGAGAAATTTTCTTATCAAATTCCGACTTATCAAGCGTTAAAGGGGGTTTTGGAATCTGTTTACTGGAAACCTACTTTTGTTTGGGTGATTGACGCCGTAAGGGTTATGCACAAAATCCAAACAGAAGGCAAGGGGATCCGTCCGATTAAAATGAGCGGCGGTAATGATTTGGCTTACTATACGTACCTGAAGGATGTCAAATATCAGGTGCTTGCGCATTTTGAATGGAATGAAAACCGTGAGAATCTAAAAGATGACAGAAACGAGAACAAGCATCATAATATTGCGAAACGCAGTATTGAAAAAGGCGGCAGGCGCGACATTTTTCTGGGGACTCGGGAATGTCAAGCATATGTCGTCCCTTGTGAATTCGGCAGCGGCAAGAGCTTTTATGACGATTACGGCGAAATTAATTTCGGTTTCATGCTTCATGGCATGGATTATCCGGACGAGACCGGCGACGGTAATTTCGGCGTTCGTTTTTGGGATTACAAAATGACTGACGGCATCGTCATTTTCCCGCCTATCGGCAGTGAGGAAGTTAAAAGCAGAACCATACGCGATGGGCAGAAAATGAAAATATTTACTTTAGACAAAAACCTCAAATCGGTTGACGACGAAGGCGGTGAAGAGCTGTGAGTTTGTTCCAAAATCTGCTTGAAACGTATGAAAAATGCAAGGATGCCGCAGGCATAAAAAAAGAAACGGCTGACGGAGAGGCAGATGAAAAGAAAACCTTTTCACCGATTTTTCATACGACGTTTAAATCAAAAATTTGTATTACCCTTGACAGTGACGGAAAATTTGTTAACGCTACTCGGGATAACAAAGAAACTGTAGTCATTATTCCCTGTACGGAGAGCTCAAGCGGGCGATCTTCGGGGATTGCTCCGCATCCTCTTTGTGACCAGCTTGATTATGTCGGCGGAATAAACGGCGGCAAAACATCGGCTTACTTGGAAGAGTTAGGTTCGTGGGAAGAGCAGGCTTCGGGAATTGCCAAAGCTAAATTGAAAGCTGTTCACACCTATGTTAAGACAGAAACAATGATTTCAGATTTGGAAAAAAATCAAATATTCAAAAACTCATCCAAAGATTCCGAATCCGAATACAAGACACAAAGTGAAACATCTGTTCTCGATCATGAGAAAATACGAAAATTCGGTGTTCGATTTGCGGTGGAAATAAAAGGTGACAAGGTGTCGAATGTTTGGGAAGACAAAGACATAAGGCAATCGTGGATTGACTATATTAAGTCTCAAAGCGGCAACACTGAAGAGGGTTTGTTTGATTATTTGTGTGGTGCGCCTGTCGGGCAAATCGCAAGTCAGCACCCCAAAAACATCAACTCCATGACCGGCAACGCCAAGCTTCTGTCTTGTAATGATACGAGCGGATATACGTTCAGAGGACGTTTTTCAAGCCAAGATGACGCTGTAATCGTTGACTATGAACAATCACAAAAAATGCATCAGACTCTGCGCTGGCTTATCAATAATTACGGTTATAATACAGATTCACAAACGATAATCGTTTGGGCGGTCGATGCGGATACAAGGCCGCCGGCAGAACCATATGGAAATTCGTTTAACCTGTTCTCCGGCATGAGTCATGTAAAAACAGATGCTGATAATCTATCCGAAGCGGAGCTGGAAGTGGACGCAAACTATTCAAAAAAGTTACGAAACCTCTTTCAAGGATTCGGCAACGCAGATAAAATAAAAAGTCATTCTAAAAAAATCTGTATCGCAGCTTTTGACGCTGCCACGACCGGAAGGATGGGATTGACCTTCTATCAAGAGCTCCCTCAAGACGATTACCTTGAAAACGTTGTGGAATGGCATGAACAGACAAGCTATCATTTAACTTATTGGATAAAAGAAAAAGATGAAAAAGGAAAAGAAAAATCGACCCCTCGGCATTACATCGGCGCTCCGTCTTATGATGACATATTACTCGCAGTTTATGGAAAACCACGAGGCGGGGACGATTCCGGATATAAAACGCTGAGAAGGAAGGTTCGCAAACAGTTACTGGAGTGTATGTTCGGCAACTTTTCATTTCCGAAAAGCATGATCGATATGGCGGCGGTAAGGGCGTCACGTCCCACGTCATTTACCGACAGCAACGGTAAATTCAGTCCGCTCGATTGGGACCGCTCGATTGATATAACCTGCGCATTGGCGCGTAAATATTATAATAAACACAATGAACAGCAAAACAAGGAGGAAATCACATTGGAACTCGATGAAAATAGAACAGAGAGAGACTATTTGTATGGCAGGCTGCTGGCTGTCGCCGACAATCTGGAACAATTTGCACTGTATAAGGCTGAAAAAAAGGGTACCAGAGCTACAAACGCCGTCCGGCTTATGGGAGCATTTTCGGTAAAACCCAATCATACTTGGGGGATTCTCCATAAACAGCTTATCCCTTATATAAATCAGCTTTACGGTGCGAGATATCATCAGTCTATCATTGATGATATCATGAAACAATTTTCAGCGGGCGAATATGAGAATAATGCACCGCTGTCGCCGCTTTATTTATTGGGCTTTTCCGCTCAAAGACGCGCTTTTTATAACAAAAATAAACAAGAAAATATCACGGAAGATGAAAATGACACTGAATAATAAAATTGACTTCGCGGTAATCTTTACTGCGAAAAACGCGAACCCCAACGGCGACCCTTTGGGAGGTAACAGGCCAAGAACAACCAGCGACGGCTTGGGTGAGGTTTCAGATGTATGCCTCAAACGCAAAATCAGAAACCGCCTTCAAGATATGGACAATGAAATTTTTGTCCAATCGGATGAAAACAATAAGGATGGTAAAAAATCACTTTCAGACCGATTCAATTCCTTTTTATCATCGTTAGAAAAAGCCAAACAAAAAGACAAGGATTTCGTTGCTGAAAATGTGTGTGAAAAATGGGTCGATGTTCGTTCATTCGGACAAGTTTTCGCCTTTAAAAAAGTAGGGGACGTAGATGAAGTTTCTCTTGGCGTTCGCGGTCCTGTAACGATCCAGTCTGCATTTTCCGTTGAGCCGGTCACAATTGAGTCGACTCAGATCACAAAATCCGTGAACAGTGAAACAAAGGAAGGCGGCGGAAAATCTTCCGACACAATGGGTATGAAGCACCGCATTAACAAAGCCGTTTATGTGACATATGGCAGTATCAGCCCGCAACTCTCGGAGAAAACAGGTTTCAGTGATGAAGACGCGGAAGAAATCAAGAAAGCTTTGATAACTCTCTTTGAGGGAGATGAATCTTCAGCTCGTCCCGGTGGTTCGATGACTGTTCAAAAAGTGATTTGGTTTAAACATAAGACTAAAACCGGTGAGTATTCCTCGGCAAAGGTTCACGACAGTGTGAAAGTCGATAATGCAGGAATTGTTAAAATCGAACCGCTTGAAGGACTCACACCTGAAATTATTGAAGGATAACACCTGAAATAATACCAAAATGATGATCGGATGCTTCTTTACAATGCCTCATCTCATGAATGGGATAACGTCATAAAGTCAAGGCGAAGCAATACCGAGATCGAAAAATGAAGTAAAAACAGTAAAAGAAGGGGCTTTTGTGTCGCTCTTACGATTTCCTTAATTGAGATCGAAGGAACGACACCTTCATTATTTTTTCTAATATTATGTGCTTCTTTATTGAATGCAGGGTCATTTAATGTGAGATGGTTATAATTTTTATATCCTGAAAGTGTTTGTAGCATGGGTGTTACTTCCTTTTATGTGCAAAATATAGGAAGATAAGCACCCTCTTTATTTTTTCGGAGATTAT
>Ga0123353_10000331_pt1 | contig 58268 bp, 51 predicted proteins | sample TergutLab28metaG_3_FD_92763 | JGI IMG/M metagenome (GOLD analysis project Ga0123353, IMG submission 92763) | Labiotermes labralis P3 segment gut microbial communities from Petit-Saut dam, French Guiana - Lab288 P3 | ecosystem: Host-associated > Arthropoda: Insects > Digestive system > Gut ... | reverse complement strand
TGGAATTTTCAGGTTTAAACAGATTCTTTCGGGTCGTACTACCAACCCTGTTCAATCTGTTTCGCAGATTTGGTTAAAATCTGCTTAGTTCGTTATTGTTCAATTTTCAAGGTGCTGGGGCAGATAAATTGCTAATGCAATTTGGCTGCAGGTTTAAGCTTTGCTTCAACCCTTATTTATCTTCCGATAAAATCGCCGCCGCAAGCGACAGCTTTATTAGTATATCACCATCGCCATCCTTTGTCAATAGTTTTTTTCAAATTTTTTTAATTTTTATTAAATTCGGCATATTGCACAATAATAATATCACACTTATGTGCATATATAATTATTTGGCATAAAATATTATTTGTCACTTTATATATATATTATGCACATTTCTGTTTAAATTGACTATTTTTACTAAAATTAGTTGTAATTGTCAAATGTTTATGTTATAATTGTATATATGTAATAAACCGGAGGGTGACAATGGAAAATGCAGAGAACATATTTTCCTCGCTGAGATACGCTGAAGTGCGCATAGACCTTGCGAAAAACTTCCCCTTTACCGTATACGGCGACAGCAGCACAGGCAGAAGAAGCCGCAAGCTTCTTCTCGCCGATGTTATTTCGGCGGAAGACCTCCCGCTTTTGGTTAATCAGATTGAAGCCGTTCTCGCCGGAAAACAGAATATGCTTCAGACGCACGCGCGCATAAAAACCGACGGCGAATACACCTTTTTTTTGATTATGTGCGCACTGAAGAAAGAAAAGTTCGGAAAAGCCCATCTCGACGGATTTATTTTTGGTGTTTCCGATTATCTCGAATTTGCGGGCGAGGACCGCGTTTTACTTGAATATAAAAGAAAAGACAAGGTAAAAGTTGACCTAATCAACAACAGCGAGCTCACTCTCACCGATATTATCGACAAGAGCTATCTCACGCAAATCCAGGCTCCGCTCGCCGCCGCGGGGATTAAGTCCGCCATTGTCGACAAGGACGGCAATTTAATCTGTTCTCCTAATGAACCGGACGCGGGCGACAAGCCTGCCCCGAATAAGAAGCTTCACTTTAAAAAAATCGACATAAGAATCACGGGCGTCATCGCCGCGCAGTGGGTTATTGCCGCAAAAGAATTAGATTTAATCGAAAATAATGCTCCCCTGCATGAGGCTTTGGCACAAGCAATCTCAAGAATCGCAAACTCTTTCGTAATGCTTTATAACGAAATGCAGAACACCGAGCACTCCAATAAACTCCTCAGCCAGCACATCGAGCAGCAAATCCTCACCAATAACGTCTATAATATAATACTTGAGCGCGAAAACGCCTCAGAAGCGCTCGGCGAGGTAATAAAGCTGGTCGGCGAATATATGCAGATGCGGCGCATACGCGTTTATGTCGACGACGCCCCGAACAGGTGTTTTGAAATGCAGTACGAGTGGCAGTCAGCGTCCTGCCCCGATACCCGCCCGCCCGTTATGCCGTACGCCGACGTCCAAAAAATCATGGAGCGCCTCGAATACAGCGATATGTACATTCCCGCCGTTGTAAGCGAGCAGGACGGCTTCGCGCCGGAGGCCTGCACAATCGCCAACCTCACCGCCGACGGCAACCGCTTCGGCGTAATGGTTTTCGCCCCGGCAAAGCCCGGATATATCCCTACGGCGCAGGAAAGCAAGGTTCTGCGCAGCGTTTCACAGATTACAGCGACTCTCATGCTTCGTAAGCAGGCTGACGAAAAACTGCACTACCATGCATTTTTTGACCAAATCCTTGATATTCCGAACCGTGCAAAATTAGACGAAGACCTCGAGGCTGAGCTCGCCGCCAACCGGCGCGGCGCGGCTGCGGTCGTTAAAATCGTAAATCTGCATACCTTTAACGAGCTCTTCGGGCACACATACACCGACGGCCTGCTGCGCAAGGCTGCTCAGTTTATTGCGGAGATGCCCGCACCCGGTCTGACTGCGTACCGCTTCTCCGGCAACACGCTTATGCTTGTGCTGCGCGAAGCCGGCGAGGACGCAGTTAAAGCAGTCACGGAAAAACTGCTGAAACGATTTGCGAAACCGTGGAAACACGAGAACAGCGAGCACTATTTGGAAGCCGGTATAGGAATCGCGCTGTACCCTAACGGATTTCACACCCTTGATTCAATTTACCGCGCCGCAGACCTCGCGCTTTACAAAGCCACCGAATACAGCGCGAACAGCTGCGCCTTTTATAAGGAAGAGTTCAAGGCGGAGGCGGACGAGAACTACAGCCTTGAGCAAAAGCTGCGTGCCGCCACTTCCGACGGCATGAACGGCTTTTCTGTTAAGTATCAGCCGGTTTTTGCGGCAGAAAGCAATACTGTCATAGCTTTTTATGAAGCCTTTGTCAGCTGGAACGGCTTACCGACGCAAAAGCTTATCACACTCGCCGAGAACATGGGGCTCGATATTGTAATCGACTCATGGGTACTGGGCAACGCCTGCGCGTTTTGTAAAAAGATGCAGGAATATGAGCCCGGCTTTTCCGTAAGCGTAAACATAACGCCGTGGGAGCTTCGCTCGGGTTCGGTGGTTGCGATGGTTGCACAAGCCCTTCACGAGTCCGGTTTAGCAGGGAACTTGCTGTCGCTTGAGATTCCCGAACGCGCTTTCTCCGACAGGCAGGACGGCGTTCCGGCCGTGCTCAAAAAACTGCGCGGGCTCGGTGTACGGCTTATTATCGACAGCTACGGTACGGATTACGGCGGGCTGCGGCTGCTTAAGCACTCTCTTATGGATATGGTTAAGATGGATTTCAGCCTGTTTACGAACATCTTCGGCGAGTTCGATGAAATCTGGGTCGGCGCAGCGGCGAAGCTCGCTTCAACACTCAAGAACGGCATCTGCGTCAAGCGGGTAGAGGAAAGAGGACAGCTTGAGCAGGCGGAGAAGTTCGGCGTCAAATATGCACAGGGGTACCTGTTCGCGAAGCCGGAAACAGAAGAGGAAATATTAAAAAAAGTGCAGAAAGCCGTAAAGCTAAAATAAAAACCGCCCCTTGGGGCGGTTTAATTGTCATCTTTATATTATCCGTCACTCCCACTCAAGGTCTTTCTCATTCGCAAGCTCGAGTCTAATCGTAACGCGCCTTTGCGTGCCCGCCTCGTTGTATCGGATTATCGTCAGCTCGATTATATCGCCGGGGCGGTTATTTTTAATCTGCCCCTGTACATCGGTCACATTCGCTACCGCAACGCCGCCTATTTCCACTATTATATCGCCGATTGACAGCTCGCTGTGGAACGCGGGCGCCATCGGGTTAATCTCCCGCACAAATATGCCGCTGGTCACGTCGACGCCGTAAAGCACCGCAGTATAGTCGTTAAGCACGGCGGGCGTAATCCCCAGCATCGGACGGGAGCTTACCGCGCCGTATAAAATCAAGTCGTTTATAATCGGAACGGCTTCATTAATGGTAATCGCAAGCCCGATGTTATCCACGTAGTTTTCAAAAACTAATTTCTTGTTTACAATCCCGACGACGCTGCCGTACATATCGAACAGCGGCCCGCCCGAGTTCCCGGCGTTCACCGCCGCGTCGAACTGGATTGAGCTCAGCTCGTACCCGCCGCCGTCGAACTCGCGGTTAAGCCCCGAAACTATGCCGTGCGTCATGGACTTCTCAAGTCCGAGCGGATAGCCGATTGGGGAAACAAAGGTACCTACCCGCAGCGCGGAGCTGTCGCCAATCGGGAGAGCCTTGAAATCCTCCTCGCGCGTGATTTTAAGCACGGCGAGGTCGGTTTTATCGTCCGAGCCGATTACCCGGGCTTCGTAGCGGTGAATAATATTCGGGTCGCTGTAGTCGTCCACAAGCACCACCACGCTCTCCGCGTTTTCGATTACATGGTCGTTGGTGAGCACGTATCCGTCGGTGGTGAAAATAAAGCCGCTTCCCACAAGGCTGTATTCATCGGGGGTGAACCGCCCGCTCATCTTCTGCAGAACCTCAATGCCGACCACGCCGTCCCGCACAATCTCGAAAAGCTCGGCAGGCGCAAACGGGGTCGTGTTGCTGTTAACCACCAGTGTGTCGCTTGTAGTCAGATGCACATTCTCTGCGGGCTCGCGCGTCTGCCGTACATGGGAGCTTGAAATATACGGGATTTGCGGGCGGATTGCCGCTCCCGTATTGCCCGGAAATGAATCTGTGAAGTGCGAGGCGAGCAGCACTCCGCCCGCGCCGCCGCTGATTCCCAGCACCATAACGAGCAGGCACGCAGCGATTGCCGCGCCTGTCTTCCTTTTCTTTTTCGATTTCAATGCGGGTTTTTCGGCAGCTTCCGTACGATAATAAAAATCATGATTATTCTTCAGAAAATGATTCATTCCGCTCTCCCTAATATAGTAGTTTAACTTAAAAAGCATGAAATCGTAACTTCCGCGCCTGTGGCACGGTATTCGCCCGACGAGCGAATGTAAGAAACAACTTTGCTGTTTCTTAAGTTAAACGATTATAATAAATTATACATTATGAACAGCCAGCGCAACCGCACATTCGATCCTCTTTTTAAACCACTCGCAGAAAACCTCCGACGGCTTGCATGCATCTCCCTCAAACAGGTAAAACTCTGCGTTGCAGCCGCCCCCGCAATAGAAGCGCGCCCAGCATGAGCGGCATTTTTCCTTTGCATAGATATGCGTCTTTGAAAAGTATTGCTTTATTGGTAAATCAAGGGAATCATAATTTATGTTGCCCATTTTCCACTCGTCAATACCGGCATAGCGGTGACACGGGAAAATATTTCCGTCCGGCATAACGGCGATGTACTCGTTTCCCGCGCCGCAGCCGCGCAGCCGCTTCAAAATGCACGGGCCGTTATGCAGGTCAATGTGAAAATGAAAAAATGTCCAGCCGTTGTTGCTTTGTGCAATTTCAAACAGCCTGTCATATTCGTTTTTGATTCGCGGCAGGTGTTCGGCTTTAAGCGCAAAAGGCACGTCCTTCGCCACCGTCACAGGCTCGATTGAAATATTCCTGAAACCCTCGGCGGCAATCGCAAGCACATCGTCGGCGAAATCAAGGTTATAACTCGTATAAGTCCCGCGGATAAAATAATCGGTAAAACCTGTTTTCGTGCGGGAATTCACAAGCTTCTTGAATTTCGGCAGGACTTTGTCGTATACGCCCTTGCCGCGCATTCTGTCGTTGACCTCCCTGCGTCCGTCGAGCGACAGCACGACATTGCTCATTTCGTTGTTTATGTAAGCGGTTTTCTCCTCGTCAAGCAGCACGCCGTTCGTCGTAACCGTAAACTTGAAGCTCTTGCCAAATTTTTCACCCTGCTGCTTAGAATACGAAACAGCCTCCCTAATAGTTTCCCATGCGAGCAGCGGCTCGCCGCCGAAGAAGTCCATCTCAAGATGTTCACGGTCAAGAGAGTTTGCAATTAAAAAGTCCACCGCCTTTTTAGCGGTTTCGACGCTCATAATGCCTTTTTCTGCTCCACTTTTATCGGCGGAGCAAATCACTTCTTCCGCGAAGCAATACCTGCACCTTAGGTTGCAATCGTGCGAAACGTGCAGGCACATGGCTTTGAGCGGCGCGTCGACTTTCGTCTCGGCGTATTCCTCATAGTCGTCCCCGCCCTTAAAAAGCCCCGCTTCAAGCAGCTCGGCGTATTCGGGCGTATTAGTATAATCCTCACGGTCAAGCGCGTTGTAAATTTCTTCGTCCACGACATGAACGCCGCCGCTGCAAACATCGAGCAGTATGTAATTCCCGCCTTGAAAAAACTTGTAAAACCGTGAGCCGCTGCCCGCAGTCCCGCCGCAAACGGCGGATTCCTCCCCCATTATGACTTGTTCAGTCTTTCGCACGGCTGGTTCGCGACTGTACAGGAGGTTTTGCATGCCGACTGGCAGGAGGCGCGGCAGTTTCCGCAGCCGCCGGACTTCACGGACTCGCGCAGGTTATCTCCGCAGATGGTTTTGATTCTTGCAGTTTCTGTAGTTTTCATAGTTATTCTCATTAAGTCCTTTCTTCACAAAATTGGAATGAAAACAATATTCTCCCCGGGTCGTTATTATTTGTTTTCAAACTTTCTCCTAATTTTATGTAATAATCTAAAGTATAGCACAGATTTGCACGTTCGTCAAATATTTTTCCAATAATACACCGCGAGCTGCGTCCTGTCGCGAAGCTCAAGCTTCTCAAGTATGATTGAAACGGCGTTGCGTACCGTCCCCTGCGATAAAAATAATTTCGCCGCAATTTCATTATTCGACAGTCCCGTCGCAATAAGCGATAGGATTTCGTTTTCGCGCTGAGTTAGTTCGGGGAATTCCGCGGATTTTTGTTCCGGGGCGCTGCCCGCCGTTAGTTTCACGCCCTTATCAAACACCATTGCGCCTTTTTCGACAGCGCGGATTCGCTCGATTATGCCGTCGGCGGGCGTGCTTTTGAGCAGATAGCCCTCCGCCCCCGCATTAATCGCGGAGCTGATATAGCCGTCATCGGTGAACGTCGTGAGCATGATAATTTTAACTCCCGGGAACTCGGCCTTGATTTTACGTGTGGCTTCAACGCCGTCGCAGACAGGCATACGAATGTCCATCAGTATAATATCCGGCAGCTGTTCGCGGCATGATTCGAGCGCAGCCAGACCGTTTTCGGCGGTTTTCGCCGTCCAGTCTTCCTTGGTTTCAAATAAAATTTTAAGGCTGTCGCGGATTAAACCGTCGTCGTCAACTATAAGCAGCTTCATGGCTTCATTGATTCCTTTCTTAAGAGCCTGTTTAGTATCTCCGAGTGAACGGATTTGTGAGGATATTTTTCGTCGTACAAGAAAATTTCGACGCGAATATCCGAGATATTTAACATGCAGGTTTTATTTAAAACTTTTTATTTTCGGAATCACGCAGGTAATTTTAAAGCCATCGTCCGTACTCACCGTCAGCGTACCGTTCACGGCACGTACTCTGTCCTTCATACCCGATAAGCCGAGTCCAAACCGCGGTTTATTTATAAATTTTCCGTTATCCGCAATCGTCATTCGGAAAAACTTCTCGTTCCCGTCAAGCCGCACGGTTACAAAATTTGCGTTCGAGTGCCGCGAGATATTTGTCAGTGCCTCTTTTAAGTTCGCCGCCAGCAGCTCAAAATGCTTTACGTCATTTAAATCGCCGGAAACTGAGAACTGCACCTTGCAGAACTTAAACGAGCCGCACAGCTCCTCAAGCGCAGAGATTCCGAAGGTTTTCACGGGCTTTAGATTATGCACCGTTTCGCGCAGGTTCGCCGACGCGGACTCAAGCCTTGCGATTGTCTGAGCGAGCAGCTCTCCTGCGCGCCTGTCGCCGGATTCCTGCAGCTTTGCGGCTGTCTGCAGCGCAATCAGCGCGCCCGTAATCTCATGCCCCACATGGTCGTGAATATCCTGCGCTATGCGGCTGCGCTCGGCTGTTTCGGCGAACCTCGCCGCGTTTCTGAGTTCAAGCGCGGCGCTTTCCCGCGCTCTCTCGAGCTTCAGCAGCTTTGCTCTGTCCTCGAAGTCCTTGAGCAGCAGCTCCCGCTCCCATTCGCGCCATTTCCCCTCTAAAAAGCCCGTTGCCGGCAGCCATAAGCCTAACAGCGCGGGAAGCCACGCGAATGCATATCCTATGCAGACAGCCGCTTCAATCAAGCCGAGCCAGCCGTAAGGGTTTAACCTGTAGCGAACCGCCGAAAGCGCAGCAAGCACAAGCACAAACGCAACGCCCGAAAGGGGGCTGCCCGTCAGCCCCCATGCGGTTATCAGCACCGCTCCCGCAAATATACGGGCGAAAATTGCGTAGCTTTGCATAAATCCACCAATTGTACATTGTCAATTGTCAATTGTCAATTGTTCGTCAATCTCCGTCTTCCATTTTCTGCACTTTCTTCAGGCCGCCGATAAGCAGCGTCACAACCGTAAACCCGAACAGGAACAGCAGCGGCACGGCGAAGTTTTCAAAATTCGGCTCCCTGATGTTCTGCAGTCCCTGTCCGAACCAGTATCCGGGCGTAAACCACGCCACCTTCTGCATAAATTCCGGCACCATTTCAAGCGGCCAGAACAGCCCGCCGAGCATCCCTGACAGCGTCGCAATCATGGTCATGGTGACCGAGGCGGCGGCAAGGCTTTTCGCAATTGATGTTATTGACAGTATAAGGCTTACCGAGAAGAGATTGAACAGGCTCAACAGCACAAACATAAGCAGCACATTCGGAATCGTGCCGAGTACCAGCCACAATACCGCGAGTATGAGTATGACCGTCATTTCCGTAGCTAAAAATGCCGCAAACGTACCCTGAAGCAGATAATTTCTCGACAGCAGCGGCAGCACTCCCACACGGTCAGGCATGCCGCGCAGCTTATCGTCGAGCAGTGTTTTAATAACGAAATATGCTGTAAAAATCGAGATGAATCCGAACATGGAAATCCACTGAGCAAGCGTGCGCCATTTATCGCCTATATCGGCGACAGCGATTTCCACCTGCGACGCCTCCGCCCACGCCTCCAAAGCCGCCTCGTCATTAGTGCCGAGAATCATCAGCGCTCGGGTAATATTTTCCGCGGTGACTGCGGCGAGCATAGACACGTCCGTAAGCATAAGCGAATAGCTTTCAAGCGTCGTAAGCTCTGTTTTTTTGGCGAGTACGTCGTTTTCAAAACCCTCTCCGATTACAAGCACCCACGGTACAAACTGGTCTATCAGCACTGCCGAAATATCCTCTTGTTCAACCTCATCTATATTATAACGCAAACCGAGCTGATTTGCAAGTACCCCCGAAAGCACGCTGCCGTCGTTGTCAACGATTCCGAAGCGCATGGGAGTAGCGCTGACATCGTCCGGGTTGTCGGAATTCTCAGTTATAGATAAAAGTATAAAGCATATGAAAGGGAAAATCAGCAGGAACGCCCAGTTTAGAGGCTGCTTGAATATGCGTTTTAAAGTCGTTAGAAATACCGTCATGACGTAAGCCTCCTTTTCCCGAGTAAAAATGCAATTATAAACAATACGGCAACATAAATGAACAGCAGCGCGAGGTCAGTCATCATTCGCTGCTCGTTCCCGCCGAACGCCGAGCCGAAGATAACCGTGTGTGCGAGCGAGTTCGGTGAGTAGTTGAATATCGCCTGCGCCGCGCCGAAATTTACCTTGGTATAACCGCCCGCAACAAATGTCATTACCCAGATGAACGCCTGCATCATGCCCATTGTCGCGTTGGGGCTCTTAAAAATCAAAAGCAGCGTAATCGCAAACGCCTGCGAAAACAGCGTAACCCCGAACAGCGTAAGCAGTACGAGCGGTATGTTCTCACCCCAGTAAACGCCGTACACGAACATGCTGAACAAAAACGTAATCATGCCCTGAATGTAGCTTGTCACTGTTGAAGCGGCGAGCAGCCCGCCGACCAGCGCGGGCTTTGATACCGGCGAAATGAGTACCCTCGCGCCTGTTTCGGAGAACATGCTTTTCTTGAAAAGCTCGAGCCCGTTCATACCCGTGAACAGCAGAATCATAACCAGCATAGTCACCGCGTAGTAGTCGGTTGCGCTCTGCACGCGGCTTCCGAGGGGTACGACCGTTACGGATATTTCCGCCGCCATGAGCGGAAGCAGCTCGAGCGGATTTTCGCCGTTCATAGCAGCAATCGTCATCGCCTCGCCGATTTGCTTATAAGAATCAATGACGGAAACAGCAACCTGCGAGGTCGTACCGCCGCCCGCCGGCCTTATTACCGAAACCTCGCCGTCCTCTTCAATCACGGTGATAAAAGTATCACCGGATTCGAGCAGCTCCCCTGCGTTTTCACGGTCGGTGAACATAACGTTCAGAAACTGCGAGATTTCACCGCTCTGCAGAAATGTTTCCAAGCTGCCGCCCGGTTCAACAACGGCGGACACAGGAATAGGCTCGAAGTCATATTCGGGTGAGATGAATCCGGCGAGCGCGTTTCCGAGCACGAAAATCAAAACAATCGGAAAGGCGGTCAGCACAGCCACGCTCACGGGGTCCCGCCAGCAATACTTAAAGCCCGTGGTAAAAACGTTCAGGAAGTTTTTCATGAAGCCTCACCGCCGTCCCTGAGTTTTTTGCCTGTGAGCGCGAGGAACGCGTCTTCAAGTGTCGCGCGCTGTGCGGATACGCCGAGAATTACATAGGGCGAGGCGATTTCTATTATACGCGCGAGATTCCCCGAGCCCGCCGTGCTTGTAATCGTAACCGCGCGGTTCTCAACGCTGCACCGCACGACGCCCTGAATCTTCCTCAGGTTTTCTTCAAGCGACGGCGAGGGTTCTTTCACCTCGAGCGTAATCGTTTCCTCGAATATTGCGGACTTTGCGATTTCCTCGACGCTTCCGTCGGCGATTACCCGCCCCGCGTCCATTATGCAAACCCGCGAGCAGACCCGCTCGACTTCCTCCATATAATGCGAGGTGTAAAGCACGGTTGTGCCCTGTTTGTTAATCTCACTCACAAAATCTAATATATGATTGCGGGACTGCGGGTCGATGCCGACGGTGGGCTCATCAAGAATAAGCAGCTCCGGCTTGTGAATCACGGCGCAGCCTATATTTAGTCTGCGTTTCATGCCGCCCGAGAATTTTTTCGGCGACTTTTTCGCAACGTCGGAAAGCCCGAGGATTTCGAGCGCCAGGTCAACGCGCTTATTGAGCTCTGCGCCGTAAACGCCGTACAGCTTGCCGAAGTATTCTAAATTTTCGCGCGCCGAGAGGGTTTCATACAGCGCCAAATCCTGCGGCACCAAGCCTATGCGCTTTCTTATCGCCGTCGCGGTACTGCCGCGCAGCTCTTTCCCGAACAGCCTGATTTCACCTGCGTCGGCTCCGGTGAGCCCCGTAAGCACGCGGATTGCCGTAGTTTTGCCCGCGCCGTTAGGCCCGAGAAGCCCGAGGTTTTCACCCTTTTGCAGGTTTAAGGTCAGGTGGTCGAGCGCAGTCAGCGCACGGTAACGCTTAACCACATCGTTCATTGAAAGTATCATTTATTCTCTCCTTTGTCTGTTGTTAATAACATTATACGAATTACCGCAGTCTTTCACAAGTGCCGTAAATCACTATTACTGCATGACATTTGTCACAATCATTGACAAATACAAGAACTTGTTATATAATTATACTATGGATACAAGGGAGGGGTTTAATTGAAATACAGCGTTCTTATGCCCGTTTATTTTAAGGACAACCCCGGCTGGCTGAAAACCGCGATTGACAGCATGCTTGCGCAGACCCTGCCGCCGAGCGAGTTTGTAATTGTAAAAGACGGTAAGATTACAAACGAGCTCGAAAAAGTTTTAATTGAATATGCGGACAGATACCCCGCGTTGTTCAAAATCACGGGCTTTGAGGAAAACCGCGGCGTCGGTCTGGCGTCAAGACTGGGCGTTGAAGCCTGCGCTTTTGACTATATAGCGCGCATGGACGCAGATGATTTTTGCGCTCCCGAGCGCATTGAAAAGCAGTTTGAGGCTTATAAAAAAAACGAAAAGCTCGGCGCCGCCGGCTGCATGGTGGACGAGTTTATCGGCGAGCCCGGCAACATCACCTCACACGTCATACTCCCCGAGAAACACGAAGACATAGTTAGGTTCGCAAGGAAAAGATGCCCCATACGGCACTCGGCGCTGCTGATGAAAAAAGAAGCGCTTGTTGCCTGCGGGAATTACGGCGACATAAGAATCGGCGAGGACTACGACATAATCGTGAAGCTCATCATGCACGGCTATGAGATTTACAACGTTCCCGAGGTTCTCGTTTACATGAGGACGAGCCCGGATTTTTTTAAAAGGCGCGGCGGAATCCGTTTTCTTAAAAAAATATATAAGCTTAAAAACAACTTCAGAAATATCGGCTTTTATTCAAGGTTTGATTTTATAAGAAGCTTTTCTGTGCATATGCTGGTTTGTTTAATGCCAAATTTTCTGCGGGATTTTGTTTACAGAAAGCTGCTTCGGAAAAGCTGCAAAAAGGATTAAAATGGCGATTTACATTACACTGCTCTGCTCGGCGGTTCTCCCGTCTTTTTTCGCCCAAATAAACGAAAATGAAAAGCAGAAAAAAAGATATTTGATTTTCGTTTTCACGCTGGCTGCACTTGCCGCGGCTCTCCGGGGCATAAGCGTGGGCGCGGATACGCGGCAGTTTGCCGGCGCTTATGTTGAAATCGGATACCTAAGCTGGGACAGGGCCTTTACGCTCCGGTACGAACCCGGGTTTATAATCCTGTGCAAGCTTTTAAATTTTATCTCCTCCGATTATCAGCTGCTGTTTATTGTCACGAGCGCGTTTATCACTTTTTCTTTCGCACGGTTTATTTATAAAAACTCTGATAATATTGTTATAAGCACAGTTGTTTTCTTTTGCATGTTTTTTGCCCAGTCCATGAACTTAATGCGGCAATATATAGCTGTGGGCATACTGCTTTTCGGATTGGAGTTTTTAAAGCGGAAAAAATATAATAGGTTTTTGCTTTTTGTGCTGCTGGCGGCATCATTTCATTACTCCGCAATTGTCAGCGCAGTATATATTATTCTGTACAGATTAATAATTAAGAGGGGAGCATTTCTCGCATTATCAATTGTTTATGCTTTAATTTTTATTAATTACAGGCAAATCTTAGGGTTTTTCACAAGCTTTAGTTTGTTAAGCCAATATGAGGGGTATGTCGGCTCTTCGTTTGATGTGCAGGATACAGAAACACGCCCGCTTAAAATACTGATGATTATTTTAGTCTTGGTTTTTATAAAAATAAGCGGGAATGAAGAAAACGAAAAAGAAAATCTAAAACCGAATTTTCATGTTAACATGCTTTTGGCATGGGGAGCCATAGAAATGATTTCGATAAATATGAAGATTTTATCCAGGTTTATAACATACTTTGATGTTATAATGCTGGTATCGGTTTCCAAGGCGCTCAGCAGAATAAAGCATAAAAACATAAGAATAATTTTTAATTTTATTATTTTTTTAGCGATGATTGGTTACTTTTATGTAACCCGCATACGGAATAATTCTATGGGTGTTATGCCTTATAAATTCTTTTGGGAGGTGTAGGGTTTTAATACAAAACTGCTGTACCGGAAGAATGATGTTTTTATGTTATTTTAGTGAAGAAAGGACTTGTTAAATATGATTCCGAAAGTTATTCATTACTCTTGGTTCGGCGGGAATCCGCTCCCCGATGAGTATAAGAAATATATAGAAACATGGAAAAAATTCTGCCCCGATTATGATATAATTGAATGGAACGAAAGCAATTATGACGTGACTAAAAACAAATACATGCACGACGCTTACAAAGCGGGGAAATGGGCGTTTGCCGCTGACTATACGCGGCTTGATGTTATTTATAACCACGGCGGAATATATCTGGACACCGATGTGGAGCTGATTAAAGGCTTGGACAGTCTGCTTGAAAACGAAGCGTTCATGGGAATTGAAAACGGGAAGTACGTAAACCCCGGGCTCGGCTTCGGTGCCGTTAAAGCTCACGAAACGATAAAGAAACTGCGTGACTGCTATTTGGACATAACGTTCGTAAAAGACAACGGCGTCACGGGCCCCATGCATCAGACCAAATATTTGCTTCAATATAAACTTAAACCCAAAAGCAGAAAAATACAGCAAGTCGCCGGCATAAATATCTTTCCGCCCGAGTATTTCGCGCCGAAATCATACACGTCACTGAAGACAAAAATCACCGATAACACGTACAGTATTCATCATTATTCCTTATCCTGGTTTTCGGGTTTCCAGAAGAAAAGACACGCCTTTAAACTCAAATGGGCAGAGCGTTTCGGCGGAAGCCGGCTCGCGTATAAAATGGCGGCGGGAGCGGCAAGGCTGATTATAAAGCGCGACAAGCAGGAGGTGTAAGAAGCTTTGAACGAGAGAATTAAAGCAAACCTCCGCGCCGTGCAAATCGGAATTTTAAATGAAATCGACAGAATCTGCAATGAGCATAATCTTATATATTTCCTTGAGGGCGGCACGCTGCTCGGCGCAGTCAGGCATGGGGGTTACATCCCGTGGGACGATGATTTGGATATCGGCATGCCGCGGGAAGATTTTGACAGATTCATTGCGCTGTGTGGTTCAACACTGTCGGATAATTTTTGTCTCACTACGGAAAAAAGTAAAAGCTATCCTTTTTCATTTGCAAAGGTAGAGCAGAAAAATACGCTGTTCATCGAGAGTAAGCTATACCGCAATTATAAGAAGCTCGGCTTCGGGCAAGGAATATACGTAGATATTTTCCCCTTTGACAGCGTTAAGTCTAAGGCTTCCTTTAAGCGCAGAAAAAGAACAGCTAATATAATATCGAACCTTATTAACGGCAAACTTAATATTTATGACAACAGCGATAAAATCAAAAGGCTGAAGTTTATACTCAAGAAATTCCTGTCGCTTTTTTGCAGCTTGACTTTACTCAGGGCGCATAGGAGCTCCCTTTGCAGACGCGATAATAACAGGGCGGACTGCGGTTTTTTAGCGAGCTTCAGCAGCCGGTACGGTTATAAAAAAGCAATATTTTTAAAAGAGGAGCTGCTGCCCGCCTCAAGTGTGCTTTTCGAGGGAAGAAGCTATCCCGCCCCCGGGAACAAAGACTACTTTCTGCGCACAAAATACGGTGATGATTATATGGAGCTGCCGCCGCCGGAAAAGCAAGTCACACACAATCCTTTTATACTGAGCTTTAGCGCAGATGAGCAAAAGGGAAGAAAGGACTTTATGAAAACATGAAGAAGTATAAAACCGGCTATACGTCCGGCGTTTTTGATTTGTTTCACATCGGGCACCTGAACCTTTTGAAGCGCGCCAAAGACGAGTGCGAGCATCTAATCGTCGCAGTCAGCACAGACGAGCTGGTTCTTGAATACAAGCATAAAAAACCCGTCATTCCTTTCTCGGAAAGAAAAGCGATTGTTGAAGCAGTAAGGTACGTTGACGAAGTTGTCGTCCAGGAAAACCGCGATAAAATTGCGGCATTTGAAAAGTATAAATTTGATGTGATGTTTCACGGCAGCGACCGAAAAGATGATAATGTGTTTATTGAAGCGGAAAAACACCTCTTAAAGCATGGTTCGTGTGTCAAATATTTACCGTACACAAAAAACACTTCATCGTCAAAGCTAATTCAAATAATAGAAATATTATTGGCAGAGCAGGATTAAGTTTGAAAATAAACACAACTAACCCGGGGAAAACGTTGTTTTCATTGTTCGTTTGTGAAGAAAGGACTTAATGGAAATAATCATGCCCACTATCAAAAAAAACTTCGTCTACCAAAGCATTTATCAGCTACTCGTCATTCTTGTTCCGCTCGCGCTCGCGCCCTATCTCTCAAGGGTGCTCGGCGCCGAGGGTATCGGTGTTTATTCATACACGCTTTCCATTGCTACCTACTTTGTTTTTTTCAGCAAGCTCGGGCTCGCTCACCACGGTGCGCGGACAATCGCCGCTGTACGCGACGACAGGGAAAAGCTTGACAAAACGTTCAGCAACCTGTTCTTTCTGCATTTTGCAGTTTCACTTTTCGTGCTCGCCGCTTATATCTTTTTCATCGTTTTTTTAGCGGGAGAATACAGGCTCTTTTTCACAATTCACGGCATTGGAATTATCGGCGCATTGCTCGACATAAACTGGCTTTTCCTCGGGCTCGAGCAGGTGAAATTCACGGTAATCCGCAGTATAGCGGTGAAGCTGCTCGCCGCCGCAAGCGTTTTCATTATCGTGAAAGAGCCCGCTGACTTATGGAAGTACACGCTTATAATGACGCTCGGGACTTTCTTCGGGCAGGCGATGGTGTGGGCGTTTCTGAGGCGCTTCACAAAATTCGTCAGACCCTCATGGAACGGTATAAAGCCGCACATCAAGCCTTTATTTATCCTGTTTTTGCCTGTGATTGCGCTGTCTGTTTACAACATACTCGACAAGATTATGCTCGGTGCGATTAGCGGTCAGATACAGCTCGGATTTTATGAAAACTCGCAAAAAATCATCTTCGTTCCCGTGGGTTTAATAACCGCGTTCAACGCTATTATGCTCCCGCGAATCTCTAACCTGCGCGCCCGTGAGAACGAAAAGGAAAAAAGCAGGCTGACCCTGCTTTCAATGAAATACGTCATGCTGCTCGCGTTCGCGATGACTTTCGGAATCGCAGGTATTGCAGGCAGATTCGCGCCCTGGTTTTTCGGCGGGGAGTTTAAGGAATGTGGCGTATTAATACGGACGCTGTGCATAATTATCCCTTTCCTGTCTTTCCAGAATGTAATCACCTCGCAGTTTTTAATCCCGAACAACATGGATAAAATGCACACGGTTTCAACCGCGGCGGGCGCCGTAATTAACGTTTCGGCAAACCTCATTCTAATCCCGCAGCTTGGTGCAATGGGTGCGGTTATCAGCACTGTTTTGGCGGAATGTCTGCGCTGCGTTATTGTCGCTTTCGCCGCAAAAAAACAGCTCCCCATCATGCTTTACCTAAAAAACTCGCTGTTCTTTCTTATCGCCGGTATAGCGATGTACGCGCTCGTGCGCTATGTCGGCGCAGCTACTGACCGGTTAGGCGTAACAATACTCCTTCAGGTGACTGTCGGCGCTGCTTTTTATCTTGGAATAAGCGCGGTTTACCTGCATTTGACAAAGGACGCTTTCTTCACGGAAAACATAAATAAAATATTAAAAAGGGGAAGAAAAAATGACGTTTAAAAACCCTGTTATCAGAGGCTTTTACCCCGACCCGAGCGTTTGCCGCGCCAGAAATAAGTACTACTTAGTCACAAGCTCCTTTCAATATTTCCCGGGTGTTCCGCTGTTTGAGAGCGATGATTTAATAAACTGGAAACAAATCGGGCATTGCCTTACGCGCAAATCCCAGCTGCCGCTTGAAAATACCGAAAGCTCGTGCGGGATTTTCGCGCCTACCATAAGACATCACAACAACCGCTTCTATATGACGACGACAAACGTTTCGGGCGGTGGCAACTTCTACGTCTTTACCGACGACATATACGGCGAGTGGTCGGAGCCGGTTTACGTGGGGCAGGAGGGGATTGACCCGTCACTCTACTTTGAGGATAACCGCGCCTACTTCATGAGCAACGGCGACGGCATTATCCAAAGCGAGATTGATATTGAAACAGGCAGGCTGCTCTCGAAGCCGAAAACGCTCTGGCACGGCACGGGCGGGCGCTACCTTGAAAGCCCGCACCTGTATAAAATCGCCGAAGAGCCCGGTACCGGCGGTTTCTACTACCTCATGGCTGCGGAGGGCGGCACAGAATACGGGCATATGGTGACGTATGCGCGAAGCGAAAACCTGTGGGGTCCCTTTGAGCCGTATGTGAAAAACCCCGTGCTCACCAACAGGAATCTCGGCGGCTATCCTATTCAGGGCGTCGGGCATGCCGACCTTATTGACGACAAGCACGGCAACCGATGGCTTTTCCACCTCGGCTTCCGGCAGATTCATAAGTGGCAGACATTCCATCATCTGGGGCGCGAGGTATTTTTAATGCCGGCGGATTTCGACGGCGACGGCTGGTTTACAGTCGGAAACGGCACAACTACTGAGGAAGTTACGACCGACAGAATCCCCGAAACCATTATTCAATGTTTCAAAAACATATATACTTTTGAGAATGTAAAGCCGCACGATTGGCGTTTCCTGCGTAATCCGAATGAAGAAAACTTTATAGCGGCAAAAGATTCAATGAAAATCAAAAGCTCCCCCGACACCCTTGATGATGCGGGTTCTCCCGCATTTATCGGGCTTCATCAAAAGGAGTTCGAGATGGAGCTGTCGGTGAAAGTCAATACGCTTGACGGCGAGGCGGGCATAACGCTCTACATGGACGAAAACCATCATTACGACCTGGCTTATGATGGTTCATCAGTAAAACTAAAATTAAATATAGGCGATATAAAACACATAAAAACGCAGCTCCCCGGCAGCAGCGAAGTTACGTTAAAAATTATTGCCGACGCTGTAAGCTACGAGTTTTTCTGCAGCGAAGCGAGCCTCGGTACCGCGCAGACCCGCTATCTCTCGTCCGAGGTTGCGGGCGGCTTCACCGGAGTTGTAATAGGGCTGTACTCGCAGTACGGCACTAAAGGCGCGTTCAATGAGTTTCGTGAGTTTAAGTTGGAGTACAGGCAGTGACCTCGTCTTCCAGCCTCCAGTTAATCTGCTCACGCCCTTTTTCTTCCAAAAATATATTCGCCTTTGAGAAGTGACGGTTGCCGAAAAAGCCGTTATATGCAGAAAGCGGGCTCGGATGAGCAGATGTAAGTACTAAGTGTATGGGATTCGTGAGCAGCCCGGCTTTCGCTCTCGCGTTCATTCCCCAGAGTATGAAAACTATAGGCTCCGTACGGTTATTGAGCAGCTCGATAATCTTGTCGGTAAACAGCTCCCAGCCTCTGCTTCTGTGGCTGTTCGCCATGCCCTGCCGAACAGTCAGCGCAGTATTGAGAAGCAGCACGCCGCTTTTCGCCCAACAGGTCAGGTCACCGTGCGGAGGCGGGATTATACCCAGGTCGTCGGTTAGCTCCTTGAATATGTTCTCAAGCGAGGGCGGTCGGCGAACGCCTTTCTGCACGGAAAAGCATAAACCGTGCGCCTGCCCGGGCTCGTGGTAAGGGTCCTGCCCCAAAATCACCGCCTTAACATCACGGTAAGCGGTCAGCTTAAGCGCATTAAATATGTCGTTCATGTCGGGATAAATAGTGCAGGTGCTGTACTCCTGCTTTAAAAACTCGCGCAGGTTTACATAATATCTTTTCTTAAACTCGTCCTGCAGCAATTCGTCCCAGTCATTACCAATCTTAACCATATTTTATGTATGTCCTTTCTGCACAATTACTCTGATAAACAACGTTTTCCCCGGTTAACGAAGAATTTTTCAAACTTTAATGTCCTTTCTGCGCAACCACTCTGCTAAACAACGTTTTCCCCGATTAACGAAGAATTTTTTCAAACTTTAATGTTCTTTCTGTACAATTACTCTGTTAAACAACGTTTTCCCCGATTAACAAAGAATTTTTAAAACTTAAAACCCTCCGAAATACAACATAGCGAGCACTCCGCACGCCACCGACAGCAGCGCAATTACCGTTAAGCAGAAAACAAGCGCGGGAAAGCCGAAGTATTCCTTTTCTTTCCGGACTGTCCGGGAAGCCGGAACTGTTTTTTGTCCGGGCGGCAGGGGCGCCTCAAGCGCTTCAATCGCAATCAGCACCTCGTCCGGCACAGATTCGTTCTCCTCCCCTGAGGGGTAGCAGGCATATTCTGGCGGAGTTCTTCGCAGCTCAGAAACCTCCCCAATCCCGGCAGCTTCCGCCTCCTGTATGACTTTCGCCCCGCAAGAGTGGCAAAAAGCATTGCTCTCGCCGAGTTTTTCTCCGCATTTTGAACAAAACATTTTCAATAAGTCCTTTCTTTGCAAAAATTAATTAGGGGATTCATTTTAGCCGGCTCTGTGCTGTTTAATTCTCAGATTTTATGTTTCTGATATATTCAAATAGATACTGCTGTGCGATTCCCTCGTATCCCGCGATACAGGCGGGCAGTCCCTCGGGGTAAAATCGGTCAAGCGCGCGCTTCACCCATACGTCTTTCGGGAAAGTGCTTTTTCCGTAGGCGAACAAAAGCACACAGTCAGCGACCTTTTCGCCGACGCCCTTGATTTTTAAAAGCTCGGCTTTTGCTTCGTCAATCTGCATTTCATAAAGCAAGCTTAAATCAATCTCCCCGTTTTGCACTTTCCGCGCCGCGTCGTTTATGTACCCCGCGCGGTAACCCGCGCCGATTGCCGACAAATCCGCATCTGCAAGTACTCCCGCACTTGGAAAAGCGAAGTGGTTTTCCGCCGTCCGCCCGCCGAAGTTCTTGCACAGCCTTTCAATAATCCCCGCAATGCGCGGTATGTTATTGTTCTGCGAGATTATAAAGCTAATCAGCGTTTCAAACGGCTCCTGCCTGAGTAACCGCAGCCCGCGCGCATACGCGCACGCCTTGCGCAGGGTTTTATCTTCCGAGAAGCAGCTTATAATTTGCTTATAATTAGTTTGTATATCAAAATAATTCTCCCAGAACTCTATGTCGCTGACCCCGAAAAGTCTTATGCCGTTTTTTTCGCACTTGATTTCAACAGCACGGCTGCCCGCAATCCCGAAGTAGCGGCTATCACTGAGCCTGCGCCAGCGGAACGCCTGCCCGCCCGTCAGGGTCAGCGCGGGATTAAAATAACCTGTTTCAATAAAATATCCTGTAATCATGAAAGGAGTTTCCTGGTTAATAATAAAATTTACCGAATCGGGGAGAATAAAGTTTTTATACCGTTTTGGTTAAGAAAGGACTTAATGAAAAATGAGAGAAAGTATTTTAACCATTCCCGTAAACGAAGTTTTCGAGCCAAAGGAGGGCTGTCCTATTTGCCGCATGCGCGACACGGTCGAGGAGCACATCAGCGAGTACATAATGGGTGCGGCGATGATGGAGCCCGACGTACGCGGGGAAACCAACAAGCTTGGCTTCTGCCTTGTGCATTACCCCATGCTTGCAAAGCAAGGGAACAGACTTTCACTCGCGCTTACGCTCAACACCCATCTCGCCAGTGTCAGAGAGCGGGTTTTTGAAACCAAGAACGTCTTTGCTTCCAAGTCAAAGCGAGCTGATAAAATCGAGCATACCTGCTTTGTCTGCTCAAAGGTGGACTGGGGCGTGAATCATATGCTAAAGACCGTGTTCACGCTGTTCGAGAAAGACCGCCGCTTCAAGGATTTATTCAGGGAACAGGAGTATTACTGCCTGCCGCATTATCATCTGCTTGCTTCAAAATCAGAGCAGATGAACAAGCACGCACGCGCTGAATTCATCAAGGCGCTCAACGACGTAGTTTCCGAGTATGCAAAGACGCTTAACCTCAACGTCAGCGAGTTCTGCGACAGCTTCGACTACCGCAACGCCGGCAAGCTTCACTCGCCGGAAATGGAGCACGTACGCACTTCCCCGCAAAAAGCCGTGCAGTTCCTGACAGGGCGGAATATTTTATAAATCCGTCCGCGAAGCGGACACAACAACTGTCAACTGCCATATGTTTTCCGCGTAATCCCTGATTGTCCTGTCAGAACTGAACTTTCCCGCGCCGGCTGTATTCAGCCAGCATTTTTTCATGAACTCGCCGCGGCGGGCGCTGTAATCGGCATTGATTTGCAGTTTCGCGTTAACGTAAGCGTTAAGGTCGCCCAGCAGATAATAGTGGTCGGGCACATGCCACGAAGCTCCGTCGGTCAGCGCGAAATATAGCTCACGGAACAGCCCCGTGCCGCCGTCGCTCACAGTGCCGTCTATTAAAGTTTGCAAAACCCTGTTAATATGCGGGTCGTTTGCGGCGATTCTGCGCGGCTCATAAGCCGGCATGATTTTGCGGAGCTCTTCGGCTATTGCCCCGAAAATATAATTGTTCCCGGCGCCCGCTTCCTCGACAATCTCGACATTCGCGCCGTCCATAGTGCCGAGCGTGACCGTGCCGTTCAGCATAAATTTCATGTTTCCCGTTCCGCTCGCCTCCGTGCCCGCGGTCGAAATCTGCTCGCTTACGTCAGCGGCAACAACAAGCTTCTCCGCGTAAGAAACGTTATAATTCTGCACGAAGACGACTTTAATCAGCTCCCGTACGTCTTTATCGCCGTCAATCAATGCGGCAATCTCATTTATATACTTGATTATGCCCTTTGCCCTCATGTAGGCGGGGGCGCTTTTCGCACCGAAAATGAAGGTCGTCGGATAAAAGTTTGTCAGCCTGCCGTCTTTAATCCCGAAGTACAGATAAAGAATCGAAAACGCGTTCAAAAGCTGCCGCTTGTACTCGTGCAGCCGTTTAATCTGTATGTCGAAAATGCTGCCGGGGTCGATTAAAATGCCCTCATGCTTTTTAATATAGTCGGCGAGCTTGATTTTATTCTGCTTTTTTATTTCCGAGAAGCGGGAAATAACCTCGTTGTCGTCCGCAAATTTCCGCAGCTCAGTAAGCCTGCTTAAATCATAGAGCCAGCTTTTGTCGCCGAGCAGCTCGGTTATAAGCGCGGACAGCGCAGGGTTGCACAGCCCGAGCCAGCGGCGCGGCGTAATGCCGTTAGTTTTATTCTGAAATTTTTCCGGATATAATTCATACCAATCCTTGAGCACATCAGCTTTGAGAATCGCGGTGTGCAACTCGGCGACGCCGTTGACTGCCGATGAGCAGTAAACCGCCATGCGCGCCATATGAAGCGTTGTGCCGTCAATAATCCGCAGTTCATCAATCTTTTCCGCAGGCATACCCCGCTTGTACATATCCGTGATAAATGTTTCGTTAATTTGCAGGCAAATCTCATATATACGCGGCAGAATCTCTTTTACGAGCCCCGTATCCCATTTCTCAAGCGCCTCCGGCATGACCGTATGGTTGGTGTAATTAAATATTTTACGGGCAATAGCAAGCGCATCACTGAATACGATATTCTCCTCGTCAATAAGAATTCTGACAAGCTCGGGAATCGCCACCACAGGATGTGTGTCGTTTAACTGCACACTGATAAAATCCGGCAGTTCCTGCATACTTCTGCCTTTTTCCTTGTGCTTTTTTATAATATCTGCGATACTTGCCGCGCTGAAGAAGTACTCCTGCCGCAGCCGCAGCTTCAAGCCCTCGCAGCTGTTATCGTTGGGATAAAGACAGCGTGAGATATTCTCAGCGAGCACGGCGGCTTCAGACGCCTTTAAATACTCGCCCCTGTCAAACGCTTCAAAATCAAATTCATGCCCGCGCACCGGCTCCGCCTGCCACAGGCGCAGCGTGCGGATATTATCGCGCCCGCGCCCGATAATCGGCATGTCATAAGGTATTGCAAGCACAGTCATGTCGCCGTATATCAGTTCCACCGCATCCTCCTCGCGCCGGACGCTCCACGGGTCGCCGTACTTTGTCCAGTCGTCGGGCGCTTCCTGCTGGAAGCCGTCCTTGAAGCTTTGCTTGAAAAGCCCGTACCTGTAGCGGATTCCGTAACCGTCCAAAGCATACCCCCCTGCCGCCGCGCTGTCAAGGAAGCAGGCTGCAAGCCGCCCGAGCCCGCCGTTACCGAGTGCGGCGTCCTCGATTTCCTCAAGCACATTAAAGTCTGCGCCCGCTTCTTCAAAAGCTTTCTTAACGTGCTCAAGAACCCCGAGGCACAATAAATTATTATACACCGCCCGCCCCATCAGAAACTCCATCGACAGGTAAGCGGCACGGCGTGTATCTTTCACCGCGCTCCTGCGCCAGTCTACGGCGATGTCGCTCATCACGGCGCTTGACAGAGCCGCATGGATTTCGTGGGGAGGTAAATTCTTTACAGATTTGATTATATCGGAAAAGTTCATATTTTTCATTAAGCCCTTTCTTCACAAAACCGGAATAAAAACGACATTTTTCCCGATTTAACTTTATTTGTTTCCAAACTTCTGTATACTTATAACGAAGCGACGGGGGCGACGCTCCCTGCTTAAATTGAATTATACTATAAATACTGCTGTCTGTCAATTACAAAAAATCTTGACAATTATATTAAAAGCATGATATTATTATAATACTAAATTCCATTTTTAATGGAATTTAGGGATTCCGCAGTCTGCGGACTGCGGGCGCTGCCGCAGCAGCGCAATCACCGAAATTAATAAACAAGTTTATTAATTTCGGTGTCAGGTATATAGAAAATAAAGGAAGGACTTTTAGTTTGAAACGCAAAAACTACTTTTATTTCAAACTTTGTTGATATCTTAAAAGGTATCATAAAAAGGTATGGTAATAAGAAATGAAAATCAGCTTTTCTACCCTCGCCTGCCCGGAATTCTCGTGGGCGGACATATACACTATGGCTGCCGACCTCGGGTTTTCCGGTATTGAAGTCCGGGGGCTCGGCGACGATATATTCGCTGTAAAAGCAAAGCCTTTCTCAAAGGATATAGAAAAAACAAAACAGACCCTTAAACGCACAGGGCTTGAAATCCCCTGCCTTTCCTCCGGCTGCCCGCTTAAATTTGCTGAAAAAAGCGCAGAAAACAAGGCGGAAATAGAACAATATGTGCAGTTGGCTTCAAAATTAAACACACCTTACATTCGTATACTCGCAGACGCCGAGCCGCATGTAACGGGCGGGGTTGACGATGAATTTATAAAAGCGGAGCTTTCCGCTCTTGCAAAAACAGCGGAAGCCGGCGGCGTGGTGCTTTTGGTGGAAACCAACGGCGTTTACGCCGATACAAAAAGGCTCCGGAAACTTTTAGACAGTATTAATTCGCCTTTCGTCGCGGCTTTGTGGGATATGCACCACCCTTACCGATATTTCGGAGAGAAGCCCGAGCAAACGCTCGAAAACCTCGGCAAATACTTAAAATACGTTCACACCAAAGACAGTGTTATGGTTGATGATAAGCCTAATTATCGTTTAATGGGAGAGGGCGACCTGCCCGTGCCCGAAATGCTGCGCGCCCTCGAAAAAGCAGGTTACGACGGTTATATCTCGCTCGAGTGGGTCAAGCGCTGGACAGGCAACCTTGAAGACGCAGGCATCGTCTTTCCGCACTTTGCGCGTTATATGGAGCCGTGGACGATTAAAAAGCGTTCCCTGTATGCCGACGGGCGCGGCACCGGCTTCTACCCGTGGAAGAAAGAAACGTTCATAAACGAAACCTTTCCCGACGTACTCGACAGAATCTGCGAGGAGTTCCCTGAGCAGTTAGCGTTCAAATACACGGAGGAGGGCATGAGCTACACCAGAACCTACCGCGAGTTCCGTGATGACGTGGACAAATTCGCGGCGGCTCTCGTTAAGATGGGCGTCGAAAAAGGCTCGCACGTCGCTATATGGGCGACTAACGTCCCGCAATGGTTCATCACCTTCTGGGCGGCGACTAAAATCGGCGCGGTGCTTGTTACGGTCAATACGGCTTATAAAATTCACGAAGCCGAGTATTTACTGAGGCAGAGCGACACTCATACGCTCGTGATGATTGACGGCTTTCGTGACTCTGATTATGTCGGGATTTTAAAGGAAGTCTGCCCGGAGCTCAGTACTTCCAAACCCGGACAGCTGAACAGTAAACGCCTGCCTGTGCTCAAAAATATAATTACTATTAATTCAAAGCAGGACGGCTGTTTCACGTGGGAAGAAGCGTTTAGCCTTGCTGACGGCGATGAAGCCGCTGCCGCAACCGTACGTTCGCGGCAGCTGTCGCTCGACCCTCACGAAGTTTGTAATATGCAGTATACCAGCGGTACGACAGGCTTCCCGAAAGGCGTCATGCTCACGCACTACAACGTCGTCAACAACGGAAAAGCCATCGGCGACTGCCTCGATTTCTCGAATTACGACAAGCTTCTCATTCATGTTCCGATGTTCCACTGCTTCGGCATGGTGCTCGGCATGACGGCGTCCATGACGCACGGAGCGGCGATGTTCCCGATAACTGCATATTCCCCCGCAAAAGCACTGAAGTGCATAAACGACAATAAAATTACCGCCTTCCACGGCGTACCGACTATGTTCATCGCCATGCTTGAACACGCGGACTTTGCAAAGACCGACTTCAGCCACGCGAGAACCGGCATTATGGCGGGCTCGCCCTGCCCTGTTAAGGTCATGGAGGACGTGCTGAACAAGATGAACATGAGCGAAATCTGCATAACCTACGGTCAGACCGAAAGCTCTCCCGCGATTACCATGAGCAAGACCAGCGACAGCGTTGAAGCCCGCGTGAATACAGTAGGCGGCAAGCTTTTCGGCGTTGAAGTAAAAATCGTTGACCCCGCGACAAATGAAGAGCTGCCCGACGACACCGACGGCGAGCTTTGCGCAAGAGGGTACAACATCATGAAAGGCTATTATAAGATGACGGAAGCGACCGCAGCGGCTATTGACGAGGACGGCTGGCTGCACACCGGCGACCTTGCGCGTCGGCGCAGCGCGGACGGCTACTATAAAATCACGGGGCGCATACGCGACATGATTATCCGCGGCGGCGAGAATATTTACCCGAAAGAAATCGAGGATTTCCTGTACACGAATCCTAACGTCCGCGACGTTCAGGTAATCGGCGTGCCCAGCAAGGACTACGGCGAGGAAATCATGGCGTGTATAATCCTCAAGGACGGACTGACGGCGAGCGAGGAATTAAAAGAGGAAATCAAGGCGTTCACCATCGCGCGAATCGCCAAACACAAAGTCCCGAAATACATCGACTTCGTTACCGAGTTCCCGATGAATGCGGCGGGGAAAATAATGAAGTATAAAATGCGGGAAGCGGCCGTGGAAAAGCTGAACCTGCAGGCGGCGGCGGGGATTGTGACAGCCTGATAAGCAATTCATAATTTATACAGCCGGTTAACTTAAAACCCGCTGTTCCTCTTGGAGGAGCAGCGGGTTTTATAATCAATTAACTTCAAAAATGTTTCAGCATTTTTAAAGACGCGGCATTTGCCGTGTAAGCTCGCAATCGGCTATATTTCTTAACAAAGTTGATTTATAAGGTTTTCTATTCTTATTAAAAAATATTTTTAAAAAGACTTGACATTGACGTTAAGGTCAAGGTTATAATATTGTTATATAGTCAGTTAACTTGAAAACTCTCCACGTTTTTCAAAAGACCGGCAAAGCTTGCTTTTTCGCCGACAGCGTATTATCGACGATGTAAAAAAGTAAAGCCATGCAGCGGCTTTGCGGCAAATGCCGCGTCTTCAAAAATGCTGAAGTATTTTTAAAGTTAATTGATTATAACTGTTGAAAGGAGGAGGCGAATGGAAAAATACCGCGCAATACCGGAGGGCTATATGCGCATCGGTGAACTGGCTAAGAAAGCGGGAATCACCACCCGCACCCTGCGGTATTACGACAAGGGGGGCTTGCTGTCGCCGTCACAGGAAAGCGAGGGCGGTTACAGGCTGTACTCTGACAAAGATTTGGTGAAGCTTATACAAATTCTGATGATGAAGCGGCTCGGGTTTCCGCTCGGCGAAATCAAAAAGAGGATGGCGGCAATGGACACAGCAGGCGAGGTTGTAGGCGTTCTGACGGAGCAGGCAACTAAGATTCGCAGGGAAATCGAGCACATGACGGAATCGCTGAACGCTCTTGAATCATTAAAAGATGAAATTGTGCAAATGGACTGCGTAGATTTCAAGAAGTTTGCGATAATACTTGAGGGAATTCACATGAAAAGTGAGCGTTACTGGATTGTAAAATATCTTGACAACGATGTTCTCGATATGTTAACCGATGAAAATGCTCCCGGATTCGCCAACCTTATGGATAACTTTATTATTGAAGCCGCCGCGCTTCAGGAAGAGGGAATACCCCCGGGAGGTGAAAAGGGGCAGGATTTCGCGGCGAGGTTTTGGAAAACGATGATGGAATTCACCGGCGGCGATATGTCATTAGTTTATAAAATCAGCGGGCAGTTTGAAAAAAGCAAAACAGATGAAAAGCATGACGAAACCATGAAAAAATCATATCAGTTTATGCTTTCGGCACTGGAAGCATATTTCAACTTCGGGTTCTTTGAAGAAGCGGCAGAATTGCAAGAGAACAACGCGCTTCCCGAAAGCGCGCAAGCTCAGGACTTAGCAGAAAGATTTTGGCGCTGGCTGATGGAGCTGACAGGAGGTGACATGGCTGTGCTGCAAAGCATGAATGAGCAGTTCATGAAAAGCCCATCTGACAAAATCACAAAAGAAACACATCACTTCATGGAATCAGCACTGGGAATATATTTAAACAAATCGGGAGGAAACACATGATTAGCATAAGCATGAAAAACGTGAGCAAGTCTTTCGGGGACAATGAAGTCCTGAAAGATGTTACATTTGAAATTAATGAGGGTGAGATTTTCGGAATGTTGGGGCCCTCAGGCTCGGGGAAAACCACGATTATCAATATCCTGACCAAGCAATTCGCCGCAAGCAGCGGAGAGTGTTATGTAAGCGCCGGCAGCAATGAAATCGGGCTGATGCCGGAGCACGACGGCTTGTATTCACGGCTCTCGTGCCTTGACAACTTAATCGTGTTCGAGGACATTTACGGAATCCCGCGCAAGCGGACTCTCGAAGCTTTAGAAAGAGTGGGCTTGAGCGACTCTAAAAAGACCGTCGTAGAACAGCTCTCAAAAGGCATGAGGCAGCGATTGGTCTTGGCGCGGGCAGTCTTACATAAACCGAAAGTACTCTTTCTTGACGAACCGACAAGCGCGCTCGACCCGGTGACCGCCCGGGGAATTTACAAATTAATCCGGGGCTTGCGTGACAGCGGCTCCACGATATTTCTAACCACACACAATATGGAGGAGGCGACGCATTTGTGCGACCGTGTAGTAATGCTGCATAACGGCACAATCATCGAACAGGGCGCGCCGAAAGACATTTGCGAGCGTTATAACTCGGTCAAGACCGTTATGGACTTAGAGAACGTGTTTATACAAGTGACAGGAGGCGGACTGTAAAGTTTGAAAATAAATATAACTAAATCGGGAAAACGAAGCTTTTCATTTCCCGTCCGTGAAGAAAGGACTTAATGAAAATATGAATAGTTTTAAAGCAGTTTTCAAGAAGCAACTTAAGGATTTCATAAAAAACCCGGCTGTGTTGATTCAATTCGCAATATTCCCGCTGCTGGCGTTTGTGATAAACATAATTCTGGACTTTGAGAGCATGGCTGACAGCATGATGTACATAGAGGGAATGACTGAAGAAATAGCCGCCGCAATGGCATATGCAATGAACGACAACATGCCCAACATGACCACAATGCAGGCTACTATGTTTGCGGGCATGGCACTGATTCCCGTTGTCGCCGGATTCATCGCCGAGGACATAGAGCGCAAGAGCCTGCGTTTCCTGATGATGGCGGGCGTAAAACCTGCGCCGTACTTGCTCGGAATCGGCGGCGTTGTATTTTTAATCAGCTTTTTTACGTCAGTTGCCTTTGGGCTTGTAGGCGGATTCGGCGGGCTTGACTTCTTTGTTTTTGTTGCCGCGATGATGTCGGGCATCGCAGGTTCAATCGTGCTCGGCGCAACCATAGGCATACTGACCAAAAACCATCAGGCCGCAACCGCACTTGCTATGCCGGTCGCATTAATCTTCGGCTTCGGTCCGATGCTTGCGCAGTTCAACGATAACATAGCAAGCGCACTTCGCTTTTTATACACACAGCAGCTTAATATAGTGGCGGATTATTTGAACGGCGTTGCAGTCGAAACACCGCTCCGGCAGTCTTTTATGATTATGTGGGTGAATGTCGCGGTTTTGGGTTTTTTATTTGCTGCGGTCTATGCCAAAAAAGGACTGAAAGATTAAACAATTTATTTATAAACCCTGTAAACACTTATGTTTACAGGGTTTATGTGCGGACGAAAGTATTAAATACAAACCTCAGCCCTTGAGTTCTTACAAGTTTTTAAGCTTGCAGAAATACTGCGTGTCGAGGCTCAGGGTCGGGGAATACGAGCAGAGCAATAAAGCCCGCAAAAATACCGCTCTCTTTAAAGGGAGCGGTAAATATTGCCTGCGGCGGCTCGCCGCCCGGACAGGGAGAGATTCGAACTCTCGGACGGGTATTAGCCGTCACACGATTTCCAATCGTGCGCCTTAGACCAACTCAGCCACCTGTCCATACTGCAACGTTAACATTGTATCATAAATCAAGCGGCTTGTCAATCGTTCCGTAAAATTTTCCGTAAACATTACTCACAGAATATTATACAGATTGATTTTCTGATGTTCCAAATACTGGCGCAGAAGCGCCGCCGCGACCGCAGTTTCAACCAAAAGCTCTTGCCCGTCCCGCTCCGATATTGCCGCCGGCGGTTTACCGTCACCTGCAAGCGCGCGAATCCGCGCCAGCGACGACGTCAGCTCTGCGACGTTATCACGGTCAATAATCAAATACCGCCGCTTTCTAAAATCCCGCCACATCTCATCGGCCTCATTCGCCGCCTCATAAACCGCGGTATAATCGCCGTCCGTTAAGCTTTTCGCCACGAGCTCAACCTGATTCAGCAGCCTCGCGGTTGAGTCCGCGATGTAAATATAGCTCCCGGCCGCCAGCGCGCAGAGCGCGGCGAAAATAACTATGCACAGAATTGCACGCTTCATATTTTTATTAAGTCCTTTCTTCACAAATCCAATATTCAAACACCATTTTCCCCGGTTCAATAACTTTTTATTCTCAAATCCTCGTTAAGTCCTTTCTTCACAAATCCGATATTCAAACACCATTTTCCCCGGTTCAATAACTTTTTATTCTCAAATCCTCGTTAAGTCCTTTCTTCACAAAACCGATATTCAAACACCATTTTCCCCGGTTCAATAACTTTTTATTCTCAAATCCTCGTTAAGTCCTTTCTTCACAAATCCGATATTCAAACACCATTTTCCCCGGCTCAGAAACTTTGATTCCGAAGCTTATTATTTCGTCCCCTTTTTTATAATATAACAATCGCCGTTTTCATCCGCAGTGAGAATAAAAACACGGGAAAGTGAAACACTTTTTTTTATGAGTATTTTCTCAAGCCATTCTTCATTTAATCCGATTTCCGCGAGCGCGTCCGGGTCAATCACGCCGTCACTGACGACGAGTACCGGCGGATTACCCGGCGAGCCGCCGGACTCCGTTCCGCTTTGAGCGGGCTTCTGCTCCTGCTTTTCATAAAAATTAATCTTACCTGTCGTTTCGACAATGGCATACTGTACCTTTGAAATATCGAAAATACCTGAGTCGCGCGCCGATTCCATCAAATCCTGGGTAGTAAAACGCAGGTTCTTCATCTCTCGCTGGTCAATCACGCCGTCGCGGATTAGAACCCGCGGATTCCCCGTAACAAGGCGGCGAAACCTGTCTGCCTTGAGCGCTCCGACGGTTATGAAAACGTCAAGGCAGACGATTGCAAGAATCGGGATAATCCCCGACAGCAGCGGCAAATCGGGGTCCTCGAGCGCGAGGGTCGCGATGTTTGAAATAAGAATTGTGGTGACGAGCTCCGACGGCTGAAGCTCGCCGAGCTGCTTCTTGCCCATGAGCCGGACGGCAAAGATGACGAGGGCGTAAAGCAGAATGGTTCTGATGAGAATTACAGGCATAAATATAGTATTTGACATTTAATGTTAAATATGTTATACTTTCACGAGAAAATACAAGCGGAGGGATAAGTTTGAAAATTCGCGGTACCAAACCGGGGAAAACGAAACTTTTTATTCCCTGTTAGTGCAGAAAGGACATGGTAAAAACATGAAAAGATTAATTGTATTATTGACAGCGGTAATAATGCTTTTAACATTCGGCGCCTGCAGCAGCGGGCAGACACCGGCTGAAGCCGAGCATACGGAAAACCCGTCTATTGATGAAATAACCGGGGAAGCTGAAGAAGAACCTGCCGAGGAGGAGGAAATTGTTCCCATGAACGCTATCGACCCTGCAAAGCCTGTCATCGCGCTGACCTTTGACGACGGGCCGAATATGACGAACTCCGTGCTGATTCTTGACGAATTAGAAGCGCGCGGTGTCGTCGCGACATATTTCATAATCGGCGGCAACATAAACGACCACACCGCAGAGGTCATGCGCCGCGCTTACGCGCTCGGCTGCGAATACGCCAATCATTCTTGGGGCTGGGGTTCTATGGGGAGCATGGAAGCCGACGATATTATAAAAAGCCTCACTGACACGAGCGATAAAATTGCCGAGGTTCTCGGCGAGGACGCCCGCCCGCGGTTTTTCCGCGCGCCGAATCTTAACACAAGCCCCGACATGATTGAAGTCGTGAAAAACCTCGGCTATCCTCTCATGCAGGGGATAACGGGCAACGACTGGGAGGGCAGCGCCACACCGGAAAGCATCTTCGAGCTGGTGGTCCCGAAAGCCGCGGACGGCAGCATAATCCTCCTGCATGACGGCGGCAGCAATAACGCCACCGCCGAGGGAATCGGAGCCATATTGGACGCTCTCCTGGAAGACGGTTTTCAATTTGTGACCTTGTCCGAGCTGTTTGAAATCAAGGGTATAGAACCGGAAGCCGGCAAAACATATAACGATGTCCGATGAATAAAAAAGAAGCGCTGGGTTCACCTCAGTGCTTCTTTTTATATTAAAATCATTCTTTATTACTTCTTGCGCTCATAAAACTCTTTCTTGTCCGTTCGTCCAATTAAATAATCCATACTTGCATCATAAAACACAGCTTTGTCAAGCCCCGTGCCTATTTTTTATTTCCCCTGAAATAAGTTTTCACCAGCCTCCTCATCTTCTCTGCCATTCCCGCCGTGTTCTTGCCTTTCTTCATGCGCCAAATCCAGTTCCCGCCGAGCGTGCTCGGCACATTCATGCGCGCCCTGTCCCCGAGGCCGAGCACGTCCTGCATCGGCAGCACGACAAGCTTCGCCCCGCTCTGATACAGCGCGCGGAACGCCGCGTGGTTAATACTCTCGAGCCACGCAGGACGCAGATAGTTTTTGAACATACGGCGGACTGTCGGCTTCGCGCTCCCATACCAACCCTTGAGCGTGCTGTTGTCATGTGTGCCCGTGTAAGCCACGCTGTTATGCGGATAATGGTGCGGCAGATGGTCGCTGTCGGCATGCTCGGGATTGAAGCCGAACTGCAGGATTTTCATGCCCGGGAAGCCGCTCGCAGCGAGCAGCTCCGTCACGCTCTCAAACACCTCTCCCAAATCTTCCGCAATAATATCAACCTCGCCGACCGCCGCGCTAATCGCGCCAAAGAAATCCATGCGCGGGCCGATTTCCCATTTGCCGTTCACTGCCGTCTTCTCGCCGCTGGGAACCGCCCAGTAGGTGTCGAACGCACGGAAATGGTCGATACGAATCGTGTCGTAAAGCTCTGCGCACTTCTTCACACGCCTGCTCCACCACAGATAATTCTCCTTTTTCATGCGCTCCCAGTTATAAAGCGGATTCCCCCAGAGCTGCCCCGTCTTGCTGAAAAAGTCCGGCGGCACGCCCGCAACCTTAGTCGGCACGCAGTCCGTATCAAGCAGGAACAAATCTGTGTTGCTCCATACGTCCGCGCTGTCAAGCGCGACATAAATCGGCAGGTCGCCGATTATTTTTATGCCGTTTTTATTTGCATATCTTTTCAGCTTCCGCCACTGCCGAATGAACGTATACTGCACAAACTTCCAGAAGCTTACGCGCCCCGCAAGCTCCTCACGCGCCGCTTTAACGGCGTCTGCCTTACGGAAGCGTATATCCTTGTCCCATGTCTGCCACGACTGTAGATTATACTGCTCCTTAACCGCCATGAACAGCGCGTAGTCGTCCAGCCACTCCGCCTCGTCGTGCACAAACGAGAGATACCCCGCATCCTCTGTAAAGCTCCTGTGCGCCTCGCCCAGTAATCTCATCTTTGAGCGGTAAACTTTCTCGAAGTCCACAAAGCTCGGGTCCGCGCCATAGTCGGCTTCGTCGCAGGCGGCTTTGGTTATGAGTCCGTTTGCAACTAAGTCGTCAAGGTCAATCAGCAGCGGATTCCCCGCGAAAGTAGAAAAAGACTGATACGGGCTCTCGCCGTAGCCCGTCGGCGACAGCGGCAGAATCTGCCAGTACGACTGCCCCGCAGCCGCGAGCCAGTCCACGAATGCCTCCGCGTCCGCCCCGAAAGTTCCGATGCCGTACGGGGAGGGGAGGGATGTTATGTGCAGTAAAATTCCGCTTGAGCGCATTTTCATTAAGTCCTTTCCTCACAAACAAATCATGAAAACAATATTTTCCCCGATTCAATTGTGTTATTCAAAACTTTTTAATCCTCAAAAATATTTTTCTTGACATATATATATCAGCGTGTTATAATCTAAATGACAAGGGTATGCCGTGATATACGGTCACCCTCAGATATTGCGAATTAAAAATAACCGCTCACTTTGGACGAGAGGCGGTTATTTCCTTTTTTTATATTCATGTACCAGTCGTAGTGCGTTGCATACAACCAATGTGAGAGTCAGAAATTCTAACCACTCCATGACATCACCCCCGTTCCGAGGGAAGAAATTGACCGCACACCGTGTTTTTGCCGTTGACATACCCTTGTACTATATCAATTATAGTACAAGGGTCGGATTTTGTCAAGTATTGGCATTTATCTCGTCATCAGCTCCGCGACCTGCCCCACAAACTCCGCAGGATTTTCAAGGCTTATCCCCTCTATCAGCATCGCCTGGCTATAAAGTATCTCCGCATAAACTTTCAGCATTTCCTTGTCGTTATCGTATAAAAACTGCAGCTTGTCGCAAATAGCGTGACTGGCGTTAATCTCCAGAATCTTATCGGCTTTTGCTTTCCTGTCGCCCGGCATCTGCGAAAGGACTTTCTCCATCTCGACCGACAGCGCGCCCGCTCCCGAAACGCACACAGGCAGCGTTTTCAACTTCTGCGAAAAACGCACGTCCTGAACCTTATCTGTGAGCGCCTCTTTCATAAGCTCGAAAAGCTTCTTGCTGTCCTTGTTTTTCTTTTTTATTTCTTTCTTTTCATCTTCGGTTTCAAGGTCTAAGTCCGCGCTCTGCACCGACATGAACTGCTTCTCGTTGTAATTCACGAGCATTTGCAGGCAAAACTCGTCCACGTGGTCGGTGAGATATAAAATCTCGTAGCCTTTGTCTTTCACAGCTTCAACCTGCGGAAGCGAATTAATTCTCGTCACGCTCTCGCCCGACGCAAAATAAATGCCCTTCTGCTCTTCTTTCATGCGCGTGACGTATTCATCAAGCGTCGTCATCTTCTCCTCGCTCGACGAATAGAACATCAGCAAATCCTGCAAGCCGTCTTTCGCCGCGCCGTAGGTGTTATAAATCCCGAATTTAATCTGCGCTCCGAATTCTTTCCAGAACTCCTCATACTTCTCGCGCTCGTTTGAAAGCATTTTCTTAAGCTCGTTTTTAATGGAGCGTTCAATGCTTTTCGCGATGATTTTAAGCTGCCTGTCGTGCTGCAGCATTTCACGGGAAATATTAAGCGACAAATCCTCGCTGTCCACCAAGCCCCGCGCAAAACTGAAGTAATCCGGCAGCAAATCGCCGCACTTCTCCATAATCATAACACCGCTTGTATACAGCTGCAAACCCTTTTCGTACTCCTTTGTATAAAAGTCAAACGGCGGCTTTTTCGGTATAAAAATGAGTGCGTTATAGGTTGCAGTGCCCTCGGTTTTAGAGTGAATTCTTGCTATCGGGTCGACAAAATCATGGAACTTGCTCTTGTAAAACTCGTTATAATCCTCGTCCGTGAGCTCTGCCTTGTTCTTCTTCCAAATCGGCTCCATGCTGTTGAGGGTCTGTATTTCCTTTACTTCCTCGAACTCGTCGCTGTCTTCTTTCTTCTGGCGTTTGTTGCACTCCATCTTAATCGGATAACGGATATAGTCCGAATATTTCTTCACGATGCTGCGGATTTTATACTCGAGCAGGAAGTCGCCCAGTCTTTCAGTTTCCTCGTCTTCGCCGTCCTCTTTGATATAGAGCTTTATTTCCGTGCCGTGGTCTGCCTTATCGCACGCCTCAATCGTATAGCCGTCCGCACCGGAGGAAGTCCATAAAAACGCCTCGCCGTTTGGACTTCCGTAGAATTTTGAACGCACTTCAACCTTTGAAGCCGCCATGAACGCCGAATAAAACCCGACGCCGAACTGCCCTATAACGCTCATATCCTCGTCCGCCGCAGAGCCTCCGGTGGCGGTATCTTCAGCTTCTTTGCTAAGCTTCCGAAATTCATTAGTCCCGCTCTTTGCGATTACGCCGAGGTTGCTTTCGAGCTCGTCCCTGGTCATTCCGATGCCGTTGTCGGTAATCGTGAGCGTGCGGTTTTCAATGTCAGCTTCGATGAAGATTTCAAAATTAGTGCGCGATAACCCGAGATTCTCGGTCATGGACTTGAAGTAAAGCTTGTCCATCGCGTCGCTCGCGTTGGACAGCAGCTCGCGCAGAAAGATTTCCTTGTGTGTGTAGATTGAGTTAATCATCAGCTCCAAAAGCCGTTTTGACTCCGCCTTAAATTGTTTTTTAGCAGCCAATGCCTGTCACCTCTCTGTTCTTTTTAAGTAATATAAATTTATAGTTAGCACTCGCGTTGCAAGAGTGCTAACTATAATTATACATATTATTTTTCTTTTGTCAAGCCCTAATCTAAACTTGTTTTTACAATTATCCACTCGATAATTATATCCTGCACAGGCTGACTGGGCTCGCCGAACGGGTTCATAACCACGGGCACAGCCGAAATCGCGTCAATTACGTCAAAGCCGCTCATAGTATACCCGAACACCGTGTACCCGCCGTCAAGGAACGGAGCGCCGCCAACCTCTGCATATCTCGCCCGTATTTCTTCCGGCGTGTGTATAAACTCCATTATTTCTGCAATCGCGGAATTCACCAGCTCCTCGCCGTACATTTCCGAATAAACTTCTATATTTTCCATAATATCGTCAAGCTCCATCTGATACATCGAAAGTACGTTCTCGAAAGCTTCGGTATCCTTGTTGTTGACGATATAAAACGAGTCGCTGCCCATTCCCAGCTGATTCGCCGCGAGGCAGAACGCGCCGTAATAATGCCGCGCTTCGGGGTGTGTTTCGGTGAATACGCCCTCTGCGGCCGGGTCGCCGCCGCCGCTCCCGTCATAAGAACCGCCCTGTATCATGAAGTCTGCCATTACGCGGTGGAAGTTTCTGCCCGTATAAAAGCCGCTGCGCACATTCTCGACAAACCTCGTGACAGTGTTCGGGGCATACTCAGGGTGCAGCCGAACCGTAATCTCGCCGAAATCGCGGACATTTATAATTGCATAGTTCGCCGCTCCCGGGTCGCTATCGGGAATATCGGCGATTGGAGCCGCGGGGGTATACGGGGGCTCAGGGTTTTCCGAATCCGCGGGGTTTTCAGACTGCGCAGGAGAGCCGGGAGGCTGCTCGCCGTTTGCGTCGTCGTTGTTCTTCTCGGCGCAGCCGACAAACAGCAGCAAGCCGAGGGTTAAAATTAGAATTGCGGTTAATAGTTTTTTCATGGGTTCTCCTTTTTATTTAAATTAATGATGGAACAATCTAATCCCCGTAAACGCCATAGCGATGCCGTATTTATCGCACACTTCAATAACATTATCGTCCCGCACCGACCCGCCCGGCTGCGCAATATACTTCACGCCGCTCTTCCTCGCCCGCTCGATATTGTCCCCGAACGGGAAGAACGCGTCCGAGCCAAGCGCAATGCCGTCCATAGTGTCAAGCCACGCGCGCTTCTCCTGCCGCGCGAACACCTCGGGTTTGCTTGTGAAAACCCTCTGCCACGCGCCGTCGGCAAGTATATCCCCGAACTCGTCGCCGATATAAATGTCAATCGTATTGTCAATATCCGCAGGCTTGAGCCCCGGAGCAAACGGCAAGCCCAGCACTTTTTCATGCTGCCGTAAGTACCAGTTGTCAGCTTTCTGTCCTGCGAGCCGCGTGCAGTGAATCCGCGACTGCTGCCCCGCGCCGATGCCGATTGCCTGTCCTTGATACACGTACGCCACCGAATTGCTCTGAGTGTATTTGAGGGTAATCAGCGCAATTAAAAGGTCGGTCTTAGCAAAGTCGGGTATGTCTTTATTTGCAGTCACAACATTTTGCAAAAGAGTATTGTTTATTTCAAGCTCGTTGCGCCCCTGCTCGAACGTAATGCCGTAAATACTTCTGCGTTCTATTGCTTCGGGAACGTAATTCGGGTCGATTTTTATCACGTTGTAACTGCCGTTTCGCTTGGCTCTGAGTATTTCAAGCGCACCAGGCGTAAAATCCGGCGCAATCACGCCATCGGAAACATAAGGCTTGATGAAACTTGCGGTTTCCTCGTCGCACTTGTCGGACAGCGCGATGAAGTCGCCGTAGCTCGACACGGGGTCGGCGCCCCGCGCTTTCCTGTAAGCTTCAAGGAGCGTTGTGCCGGTTGCCGCTCCCGCCGGCGAAACGTGCTTGAAAGACGCCGCTGCCGCCATGCCTGTAGCTGCTTTCAGCTCCTTTACAAGCTGCCAGCCGTTGAGCGCGTCCATAAAGTTAATATACCCCGGCTTGCCGCCGAGTATTTCAATAGGCAGCCCGCCACTCTCCATGAAAATCCGCGACGGCTTTTGATTCGGGTTGCAGCCGTACTTGAGTTCGAGTTCCGTCATTTTTATTTCCATTAAGTCCTTTCTTCACAAATGAATCATGAAAACAACGTTTTCCCCGATTCAGTTGTATTGTTTTCAAACTTATTTCCATTAAGTCCTTTCTTCACAAGTGAATCATCAAAACAACATTTTCCCCGATTCAGTTGTATTGTTTTCAAACTTTATTCTCCTTTACAGTCTGATTACCATCTCATTCTCATCGGCTTTAAAGCCGATTTTCTCATACACCGCCCGCCCCATATCGGTCGCTGAAAGATTGATTACCTTCACGCCGCGCGTACTCGCTTCTTCGAGCTGAAGCTGCATAAGCTCGGTCGCAATGCCCTGTCTGCGGTATTCGGCGAGCGTGTACATATTAGCGATTACTGCTTTCCTGCCGTCGGGCGCCGCGGGCCCCGGTAAGTGCCGCCAAAACATAATCCCGCTCGTAGCCGCGATTTTGCCCGTTTCGGAATCTTCAGCCAAAAACACAACAAGCGAGCCGTCAAGCAGTCCGGCGGTAAAATAATCCGCGTTTGTTACGCGCAGAATGGCGTTCTGCTCGCCTGAAACTTTCGTCCCTCTTGACGCGTCATTAATGAACTCAAGCCGCAGCCGAACAAGCTCGGGAACGTCGCTCACACCTGCTTTTCGGTAACTAATCATTTATCCGTATTCCTTTTTTACAATATGGTTAATAAGCAGTAATTTTTATGCTTATTAAAGATTTTATTCAAGCTTATTCTGTGTTCCTCTTTTACAATATGGTTAATAAGCAGTACTTTTTATGCTTATCAAAGATTTCATTCAAGCTTATTTAATATCCTGCTTTCATAATCTCCTGTTTTGAGGTTAACAAACCGGGTCCACAGCGAAACTTTATTCTCCTCGTTCAGCGCGTTCCAAATTAATTCCGTAAACTCGTCAATGCCGCCTGCTATTTCCACCGCCACAGGCTCGCCCTCAAAGCTCGGGAGCGGGTCACCGTCACTCTTGTACGTATGAATAAAACGTCCGTCTCCCGCAGCAGGGTTGTTATAAGCAAAGTTATAACGCAGGCAGCTATCGCCGTCTTTTTTAAGAATCGACATCGCGTAGTTGAAATTATTCTCCGCAAAGTGCAGAATCCCCGAAATGCGCGGCGTAAAGTTCGGCGCGTCAGGCTCATACTCGCGTGTGCGCAGCGCCTGCTCGAATGTTAATTGCTGGTCCATTAAAGCGCAGACCGTGTCGGTCTGGTCGCCGTTTGTGACGACAAGCTTGCTGCCCATGACGCGCACCGCGTTATAAATCACAAGGCTCGGGTCGCTCATTTTCGACTCGTCAAAAGCTGCGGTTCTGATTCCCCCGCCGTTTTCTTTGAACACGCGGTTACGGCTGTTTTCACTTCTGCCCATGATAAAGTATGCCGCGACAGCGCAGTCAGAAGCTGCGCTTCTCCCGATAATAATCCCGCGCCCGGGGTAAGAGTTCGCCTTTAAAATCGCATCAATTTTCATAATTATTTCCATTAAGTCCTTTCTACACAAACGAACAGTGAAAACAGCGTTTTCCCCGATTCAATTGTGTTTGTTTTCAAACTTCTTTCATTAAGTCCTTTCTTCACAAAAGCGGAATGAAAACAGCGTTTTCCCCGATTTAGTTTTTATTTTTAAACTTTATTCCCGTTTATTAATAATTTCACCGCTTCGGGTAGTATTTCCCGCTCGGCTTCCATTACACGCTTTTGCAGACTTTCGGGAGTATCGCCGTCCTTGACTTCCACGGCTTTCTGCATGATAATTTTCCCGCCGTCGCAGATTTCATTAACAAAGTGTACCGTTGCACCTGTGAGCTTCACGCCTCTTGCAAGCGCCGCTTCATGCACTTTCAGCCCGTAAAAACCCTTGCCTGCGAATGAAGGCAGCAGCGACGGATGAACATTAATCATGGCATTGTGATAAGCTTTGCAAATCATAGGAGTGAGAATTATCATAAATCCTGCGAGAACAACTAAGTCAATGTTGTTTTTTCGCAGAGTTTTTAAGATAAACTCACTGAATCTCGCTCTTCCGACAGAAACATCTTTTATGCTTTTTATATTTTTATATTCTGCCCAGCTGACGACTTCTGTTTTAATTTTATTATTCTCAGCGCGGACAATCGCATAAGCGTTCGGGTTTGACGAAATCACGAGGCTGATGTCAATATCCGCGTCAATAAGCGCCTGCAGGTTCGTGCCGCCGCCGGAAACAAGGACTGCTACTTTTTTCATATGAGCACCACGCCGTCCTCCCCGGCTTCAACCTTGCCGATACAAAACGCCCTGACCCCCGCTTCCTCAAGCATTTCAACCGCCGAATCCGCCCTCTTCGCGCTTACCACGCAAACCATGCCGATACCCATATTAAAAGTATTGAACATGTCGCGTTCGGGAATCCCGCCCTTATCTTGAATATGCTTGAAAACAGCCGGAATCTCAAACGCGCTTTTATTAATTTTCGCGCTGAACCCGTCGGGCAGGCAGCGCGGGATATTCTCGAAAAACCCGCCGCCCGATATATTCGCAATGCCCTTGACCTTAACCTCTCCAATCAGCTTCAATAAAGGCTTCACGTAAATCTCCGTCGGCGTGAGCAGTTCTTCGCCGAGTGTTTTTCCGAGTTCCGGAATATGCTCGTCAAGCGGCGATTTCTCGACTATTCCGAAAACCTTGCGAATCAGCGAAAACCCGTTTGAGTGCACGCCGCTCGAAGCAAGCCCTATAATCACATCACCGTCTTTAACTCTTGAGCGGTCGATGATTTTGCTCTTGTCAACCACGCCCGTGCAAAACCCTGCAATGTCATACTCGTCCTCTTTCATAAGCCCGGGGTGTTCGGCGGTTTCGCCGCCAATCAGCGCGCAGCCCGCTCTTATGCAGCCCTCTGCGACGCCGCTCACAATCGAAGCGATTCTTTCGGGGACGTTCCTGCCGCAGGCGATATAGTCAAGGAAATACAACGGCTTTGCGCCTGAGCAGATGATGTCATTCGCACACATGGCAACCGCGTCAATGCCGATTGTATCGTGCTTGCCCAGCAGCATTGCGAGCTTGATTTTCGTGCCGACGCCGTCTGTACCCGAAACGAAAACAGGCTCCTTGATTCCCGACAGGTCCGGCTGATACATGCCGCCGAAGCCGCCGAACTCCCCCAGCACGCCTTTATTGTATGTGCGCTGCACCGCGTCTTTCATGAGCCGCACGCTCTCATAGCCCGCGACAACGTCAACGCCTGCATTTTTATAACTTTCCGAATGACTGTTCTTCATAAAGATTCTTATTAAGTCCTTTCTTCACAAAAACGGAATGAAAACAATGTTTTCCCCGGTTTGGTCCTGTTTCTTTTCAACTTTCACCTTTACTTTAGGAATTGCCGATAAATAAAGTTGACAGGTTTGCCGCCGTATTTTTGTCGGCAGGCAAGGCAAATTTTCCACGAATATCCGTTGATATTTAAGGAAAATTTAACGCAGCATGGCGGCAAAAATACAAGGCAAACGTCAAGTTTATTTGTTGGCGATTCCTTATTGCGATAATTTAAAATCAAACTTGTCCGTCGGTAGCTCGCTCGGTACGTCCATAGGATACTTTCCCGAAAAGCAGCCGGTACAGAACCCGCAGTCCGCGCCCTCCGCAATATGCTCCACGCCCTCAATGCTCAGATACCCGAGCGTGTCCGCACCTATTTCCTTCCTTATTTCCTCCTGCGTCTTTCGGTTGGCAATCAACGCGCCCGGGCTGTCTATGTCCGTCCCGAAAAAGCATGAGTTTTTAAACGGCGGCGAGGAAAGACGGATATGTACTTCCTTCGCGCCCGCCTCGCGCAGAATTTTTATGATAATACGCATAGTCGTGCCGCGTACTATGCTGTCGTCTATGACTATTACACGCTTGCCCGCGATTACCGACTTCATTGCGGAAAGCTTTATTTTAACGGTGGACTCCCTCGTTTCCTGCGACGACTGAATGAAAGTCCGCCCGACATAGCGGTTTTTAATCAGCCCGATTCCGTACGGAATACCCGAGTGCTGCGCATAACCCAGCGCCGCATCGAGCCCGCTGTCCGGCACACCGATAACCACGTCAGCGGGAACCGGATGCTCGTCTGCAAGGATTTTGCCCGCTTTCATGCGCGCCTCATGCACTGACACGCCCTCAATCACGCTGTCGGGCCGTGCAAAGTAAATATACTCAAAGACGCACAGGCTGCCTTTTTTGTCCCCTTTTGGACAGTGTGCCGTAATGCTCCTTATGCCCTTGTCGGAGAAAACCACGATTTCCCCCGGCAGAACGTCCCGCAGAAACTCGGCGCCCATCGCGCTGAGCGCGCAGCTCTCGCTCGCGGCGACGTAGCCGGCTTCACCCGTTTCGTCCCGGATAACGCCCAGGCAAAGCGGTCGGATTCCGTCGGGGTCGCGGGCGACGATGAGCTTTTTCGGCGACATAATCGCCAGCGAATAAGCGCCTTTAATCTTATGCATCGCCTTTTCGAGCGATTCCTCAATCGAGCCGCAGGTGAGCCGCTGCTCGGTAACGGCGTAAGCCAGTACCTCCGCACCGCTCATTGTATGGAAAATCGCACCTTTGTTCTCATAATCCTCGCGCAGCGCCTGCGCGTTTACAAGATTGCCGTTATAGGAAAGCGCCATCGGGCCCTTTATGTGCTTTACGACGAGCGGCAGCGTGTTATGATGGTGAACCGTCCCCGAAGCCGAATACCGCACGTGCCCTATGGCGATTTTCCCTCCGTTAAGGCGTTCAAGGTTCTCCTTGTCGAAAACCTCGTTCACGAGCCCCATGCCCCGCTTATAGTTTATAATACCCCTGTCGTTGACAGCTATGCCGCAGCTCTCCTGCCCCCTGTGCTGGAGCGCGTAAAGCGCGGTATAGGCGTACCGCGTCACGTCCGAGTTCTCTTTAGTGTAGATTCCGAAAACGCCACATTCTTCACGTAATTTATCAAGCATTTTAAATAATCACCGTCCTACATTATTAATTTTACCTTATTTCGGCAAATTTATCAAGTAAAAAAGAACATGCTTTATTGCCTTTATTTTGTAGGAAATGACAATAGGTTACACATCGTATTGACATTTTTAACTATATATGGTAGTATAATAATGGATATTTGTAAAGATTTAGGGGATAAATATGGAACGTTTTGCTGATAAAATAGATAGTTACCGCGGGCTCACCTCGGACGAGGCTGCCGAGCGGACTTCGATGTACGGATACAATGGCGACAGCCGCAAGCTCGACACCGCCGGCGACTTCAAGCCTATGCGGATTCTTTTCTCGTACCGCTTCCTGATTATGGTTCTCGCGGCTGCAGCTGTCATGGTCTGCGGCAGAATAAGCGAGGGTTTTGCCCTGCTGCTGCTCACCATAGTTTACTGCGCGGTTGAAATCATCAAGGGTTATAAGTGCCGCGATTCATTCAAGGAGCTTCGGCGCGTTTCGAGCGCGCGGTTCCGCGTCCTGCGCGACAGCGAAATCGTGCTGTTGCGCCGTGAATATATCGTCCCGGACGACATAATAATATTACAGGAGGGCGAAAGCGTGCCCGCTGACGCGCATCTGCTTGAAGCTGCGGGCGTTTCGGTGGACGAAAGCCTGTTCACAAGCGACAGCACACCCGCTGTCAAGCGTGTCGGCGCGGACTCCAAAAACGAAATAAAACAGACCTGCATCTATAAAGGCACGCGCCTGCTTTCCGGCAACGCAATTGCGCGCGTAACGGCGACAGGCATAGACACCAAAAAGTGCCGTGAATTCGGCGAAACCGAACCCTCGGCGACCTACATGACCGAAATCGAAAACGCCGCGGGTAAGGCAATGCCGGTTTTCTGGGCGGTGTCAGCTGTGTTTTTACTGCTGTTCTTCGTAATCACTATTCTTACCAAGAGCGACCTTACGCTTGAAGAGTTCCCGCATGTCGCGGTACTCCCCGCGTTTGCGTTCGCGCTGTGCCTTATGCCGGCGGAAACGCAGCGTCTCGTCCGCTCGCATTACCTTTTCGGCGCGTTCTCGCTGCTTAGGAGAAACTGCGTGGTTAAAGACCTCACGGCTATGGAATCCCTTTCCGCAATCACCGCCGTCTGCGTGGACAAGACCGGCGTCATAACCAAAAACCACACTTCCTTAGCAGACGAACACAGCGCAGACCCTGAAACCCTTGCGCGGATTTCCGCGCTCTCGTGTGACCCCGCCGACCCCTCGTCGCTCGACCGCGCCATTATCCTCGGCGCGGCGTTCAAGAGCGTGGACGTGAAAGCCCTGCATGAAAACGAGCTCGTCTGCCGCTATCCTTTCTCGGAGGAAACAAAGCTCGGCGGAAACCTTTGGCGCATCAACGGCGCGCTGCTCCTCTGCGTCAAGGGCTCGCCCGAAATTATACTCACCAAGTGCGACCTCTCTCCCGACAATCTCTTTTCGGTTCAGCAGAAGCAGCAAAAATATGCGGAACTCGGACACAGGGTCGTCGCCGTGGCTTACGCCCGCATAGCCGACGAGAACAATCTGCCGCAGTTTGCTCACGAGCTGGACTATACATTTGTGGGGCTCTGCGCGTTCGCGAATCAAACCCGCGACAGCGCGCCCGCCGCCGTGCGGAGCTGCTGCCGCGCCGGCGTAAAGGTAATTATGACCACCGGCGACAGCGTCGACGCCGCGGTTGCCATCGGCAGGAAAATCGGAATGGAAAACCCGAAAGCCATATCCGGCGACGAGCTGCGCGAATGTCAGCTTGAGGGTGTGCGTCCCGACATAAAAGGTGTGAATATCTTCGCGCGCGTCGCCCCCGACCAGAAGCCTTATATAATAGAGCTGCTGCAGGACGAGGGCGAAATAGTTGCCGCCACGGGAATCGGCGCGGCAGACGTCGGGGCACTGGAACGCTCGGACGTAGGCGTTGCCCTGCCTCAGGAAACCTCGGGCGCTGCAAAGGAAGCCTGCGGGCTGGTGCTCGCCGACGACGACTTCAATTCCGTGGTGGACGCGCTCAAGGAAACACGCCAGATTCATTATAATATAAAGCAAACCATCGGAACTGTAATCATTGCTGTTACCGCGATGGTGACGTTTGCGCTTTTTTGCCTGTTCTCGGGCGGCGGCACAACCCTGTCGCCCGCCGCAATATCGCTGCCGTCAGTACTGCTGCTGCCTTTGCTCTCGCTCTCGTTCTTCGGGAACCGTACGGATATAAAATGCGTAATGAGCGCCTCCGGCTTCGTAGGGCGCGGCGCGCTCGACAAGCGGTTTCTGCTGCGCACGCTGACGCAGGGGCTCTGCGTTTCGCTTGCGATTTTGGTTTTCCGTCTGATTTTATGGGGGGAAAGCGCGGGCGTCCTCAACGCCTGTTTCCTCGCCGCAATCACAGGCGGACTCATCGGCGCAACGCTCGTGAACCTTTCGGCGTCCATGCCCGTGCACAAGCTTGTCGCCGGCAAATGCACGCAGGTTCTCTTAATCGCGGGCGCAGTTTTTCTGCTCGTCATTCTGCTTACGTACCTGCCCGCCGTGAACACGGCGTTCGGGCTGGCGTCAATTAACCCCCTGCGTTTTATCACGGCGTTCCTGCTCGGCATAGTCAGCCAGGGCTGGGTTGAAATACCGAAGATTAGGGATTATAAATAAATACAATGAACGATTTTTACTTATACTATTATTATGAACGGGAATTAGGACCGTTTCGTATGCTGACGGACTTAACAATTAACGAGGCGCGAAAAATTGTAAGTGCAGAAGCTGAAAAAAAGCAGACGGAATATACAGATGTTGAGGGATTTCTGCAAATGCGGTATGGTTGCGATGCTCGTCTGCGTGAAGCGTTTACGGAGCGCGGCGGGCGCGCTGAACGTAATAATCCGGTTTACATGATGCTCGGCGAACATTCATCATGGGCAACAGCATACGAAAACCCTGCCGTAATAAAAATCCCGCTTGCAGAAATTGACCCTATGATAGTTTCATTTACTTACGGAGACAGTTTCGTGATATTCGGGCAGAACGAATTTAAAATGGAGGAATATTGGAGCAAGGTTTATTTCAAAGACGAAATACTTGAATTAATAAGCCGTATCGGATACCCGCCGCAGGTAACATATGATTTTAAATCTGAAAACTACACAAAATATTCACCTGTTGCCAACCACCTTCTGTATGTCGAAGCCCATGTGTGGAGTGATAAGCTTTTGAATAAGTACCGATGAAAAAGGAACAATTAATGAAATTATTATACGCGTTTTTAGGCGGCGTTGTTTTCGGCGCGGTGAACGTAATCCCCGGCGTTTCAAGCGGAACGATGCTCGTTGTCTTCGGCTGTTACGACATCGTGTGCGGAGCGCTCGCGCTCGACTTCAGGCATATAAAAAAGAACCTCCCGTTCCTTGTACCGTTCGCGGCAGGGGCGGTCATGGGGCTGGGCGGTGCCGTTTTTGCGGCGGCGTACCTGCTCGAAAACTTCCCGGTTCCGACGTTCCTGTTCTTCATCGGGCTGATTACCGGAAGCATGCCGCTCATCTGGAGGAATCTGCACCTCAAAGGCACGCCGAAAACCCTGCACATTATCCTTGCGGGAGCTGCGCTTGCTATTATAATACTGCTCGGTTTAATCGGCGACGGTGAACCGGCGGAACTCGCCGCCGGGCAAAGCGCCGGGAGCAGTGTTTCATACCTTGCATTGATTGTAATCAGCAGCTTCACAGCGGCGGCGGCAATGATTATCCCCGGTATTTCCGGCGCGTTCATGCTGCTCCTGTTCGGGACTTATTACACTATTACCAATGCGGTGAGGGAGTTTGATTTCTTCATAATCATTCCTGCCTGTATCGGCATTGCCGCGGGTGTCGTGCTCGGCGCGCGGGGAATAAAGCTTCTCCTCGCCCGCTTCTACACCGCGACTTACAGCGTAATCGCGGGGCTTGTGCTCGGTTCGGTATTTGCGATATTTCCGCAGGGAGTGCGGATAAATGCAACTCTCGTTGTCGGTATATTGGCGTTTACATTCGGCGCGGGAATCACGATAATTGCAGGCAGGATTAATAAAAAAACTATTGACGAATAAAACTTTTATTTTATTATGTAGTTATTAATTAAAAAGGTGGCGTTAATGATGGGTATGACCGACAAACAATTCGATGCTCATAATAAAATTTTATTACGTATCTATGAAGATACTCGTAAGGAAATTGAGGAGCTTACGGGCGGAAAGAAAAGCGAAAAGCTTGAAATACTGATTAAAGACACCGAGGATTCATTAAACAGACCGTATTAAAATCAAAAAGCAGGGATTAACCCTGCTTTTATGGTCTTGATAAATGCTCCTTGGTATCGTCAATTAAAATATTCAGAGTTTTGCTCTCCTTAGATTTACCTTGCGCGATTTCTTCAATTTCTTCTTTGACTTTCTCATAAAGCCGAAGCTGGTCTTTTCTAAAAGAGTCAAACTGTCTGTCTGTCATTCCCATACTAACACCTCCTTGCACTTTATATTATAACGCAAACTCTTAAAACTGTCAAGCACTTCGCATTATTTGTGCACATTGCATAAATAATGCGCTTTTTTTCGTAAATAATTTTTCATACCCCCCCTAAACTTTCCTTGCATAAAGCCGATATTATATGTGCTGAGCCGCTTATCGGCTGCTGGAAGCTGAAAACGGCTGCAAAAACAGGGAAATACTTCCCGAGTAAACAAGACTTAACGAAAAGGATTTCGTTAAGAGGATTTCAAGGAGGAAATCGAAATGGCATTAGTAGTACAACACAACCTAAACGCGATTAATGCTAACAACAAGCTTAGCACAAACGTAACCGGCGTGAAGAAAGCAACCGAAAAATTATCTTCGGGTCTTGCGATTAACCGCGCAGGCGACAACGCGTCAGGTCTGGCTGTCTCGGAAAAAATGAGAAGCCAAATCAGAGGCCTCGGTCAGGCGATTAGAAACGCTAACGACGGTATCAGCCTCATCCAAACCGCTGAAGGCGGCTTGAACGAAACCCACGCGATTCTCCAGAGAATGAGAGAGCTTGCTGTTCAGTCTGCAAACGGAACCTACAAAGACGAACTCGACAGAGAAGCTATCCAGCTCGAGGTTGACGCTCTCAAGCTCGAAATCGACAGAATCGCAAGCTCCACCGAGTACAACAAAATCAAGTTACTTGACGGTTCTCTCGGCGGCGGCGGCAACACGAGCGGCATTTACGGTCCTCGTTTTGCAAACATGACAGTCGGCGAAACAGGCGAAGCAGCTATTTTCAACGGCACGGTTATCACCTCGAGCATCAGCGGCGTAACCGTAGCTCTCACCACCGGCGCTTCCGGCGTTGGCGGCGAAAATGCAAGCTGGAACCTCGCAGGTAATCAGCTTACCATCAACCTTGTTGAAGGTCAGACTTACACCCAGGCACAAATCGACGACCTCATCAAGAACGCAAAATGGCAGGGTGAAAGTGCTCAGAATGCCGCACTTCCTTCCGTCACTATCAAGCTCTCGACTGTAGCTGTAGGTATGTCTTATACTTTTGCAGCCACAGAAGCGGGCGTAAGAGCACACAGCGGAACTGTATCGGGAGCAAGCGGAAACCTCTCTGCATTCCTCGTAGGCACTTCTGCTACGGAAGGTCACGCAGACTCCATCCGCTTCATCTCCAACAACTACGGAGTTGACAGCCGCGTGTTCACAATCGCAACAAGCGCCGACAAAGGCAAGGAATGGGTAGAAATTACCTCTCGTGACTCTTCCAATGAAAAAGACGGTACGTTCACAATCCACCTGGCTACAGGCGTTGCGTACACCGCCGGCGACCTCGAAACCATCATGAGAAAAGCAGGTCTTGACTACGAAATCCAGCTGTTCAACACGACCGACACTGTTGGCCCCGACGGATTCAAAACATTCTTCGCAAGCGTAGCTATTACCGGTGGCGGTCTTACCCTCACCATGACAAGCGGCGCGGGCGTAGGTGCTGACAGAACCCTCGGAACAGGCGAAGGGCTCACCTTCCAAATCGGCGCTAACGGCGTAGCTGACCAAAGGGTAACTCTCGCGGTTAACGACATGAGCGCAGGTGCACTCGGCGTAGCAAACGCTGACGTTTCCACCCGCGACGCCGCTAACGCTTCAATCGAAGTTATTGACCAGGCGATTAGCAAAGTATCCTTCCAAAGAGCAGGACTCGGTGCACTGCAGAACCGTCTCGAATCCACTGTTAACAACCTGACGGTTACACAGGAAAACCTGACTGCGGCTGAATCTCAGATTCGCGACACTGACATGGCTAAAGAAATGATTGAGTACACCAAGTTCAGCATTCTCCAGCAGGCTGCACAGGCAATGCTCGCTCAAGCCAATCAGGCTCCTCAAGCTATTCTTCAATTACTCGGATAAGCATTTCCACACTCTGCGCCGTAAAAAGCGCGGTGAAAAGCCCCCTCTTTCGAGGGGGTTTTTTCAATTTTATGCTTCAATATCGGTTTTAGCTTTTATAACATTCTTTTCAAGCTTAATAATTAATTCTTTGTCCGCGTTTGTTTTTTTCGCCAGTTCAAGCATATCCTCGTAGTCTTCCAACTGTTCCTTACGGTATGAAACAAACTGTCTGTCGGTCATCCCCATTCCCGTCACCTCCCTGTTGCTTTTATTATAATACAGAATTATTTACTTGTCAAGATTTCCGCTAAACTTTCCCGCTTTGCTGCCGATAATATATATGAAGTAATTTGTCACTTTTATATGGAGGTTCATAATGGCTGTTAATCCAATTTTTAAAGGTTTTACCAAAACCCAGTTAAAAAACAACACGCTAATAAACGGCATTAAATCCGATAAGGAAAAGGCGGATAAACTAAAATCCGCAAAGCCCGCGGACAACAAACCCGAAGCTCCGAAAACCAAAAAGCCCAACACCGACAGCCTGGTCAGCGTACAAGGAAATGACAAGGCAAACCCGCACGGGCTCAGCGAAAAAGCCCTCGCCTATCTCGAAACGCTCAAAGAAAAGTTCGGCGATATGAACTTCATCATCACCCGCGGCGAGCAGCACGGAGGTGCGGCGGGCGGTGACACGAGCAAGAGCTACAACTGCTTCATCGACGCGGACCTGCTTGAAAAAATGGCGGCAGACGAAAGCGTCGCGGCAAAATACGAGGGCATCATTAAGGACGCCGTCGTACAGGTTGACGACCTCAAGGCGCAGGCGGAAGCCAAAGGAACAGGTCATCTTGTTTCGGCTTTCGGTATAAAACTGAACGCAGACGGAACATGGAGCTTCTCGGCGATACTCAAGGACAGCATATGGGATATGATTGGCGGGAAAAACGACTCAAAGGGCAAAAATATTCTCTACAATACCAAGGAGGGTATGCTGGAGGCGCTTGAGAGAATCCGCGAACAGATTCAGGAAGCCGAAGAAGCGAAAAAGGAAGCCGATAAGAACGAGGACATTGACTTTAAAGCGTAATTTATTATGCACGGGGTATTATCAAGTTTAAAATAAAAACTGCCGGTCCGGGGAAAACGAAACTTCTCATTCATCGCCGGTGAGGAAAGGACTTAACGCAAACAGGTTTAAGTTAAAACTGCCGGGTCGGGGAAAACGAAACTTCTCATTCATCGCCGGTGAGGAAAGGACTTAACGGAAACAGGTTTAAGTTAAAACTGCCGGGGCGGGGAAAACGAAACTTTTCATTCATCGCCGGTAAAGAAAGGACTTAACGGAAACAGGTTTAAGTTAAAACTGCCGGGTCGGGGAAAACGAAACTTTTCATTCATCGCCAGTAAAGAAAGGACTTAACGCAAACAGGTTTAAGTTAAAACTGCCGGGTCGGGGAAAACGAAACTTTTCATTCATCGCCGGTAAAGAAAGGACTTATTGAAAATATGGCAGTAAATGCAGTTACGGGCGGCTCAGTAAATGTGCCGAAAACGCAGAGCCATGCGCCTAAGTTAAGCTTAAACGCGCAGAATTATCTCGCTTACTTAGAGAGCAAGTTTTCCGATGTCAATTTTTACGTCGGCTCCGCAAAATTCTCCTCCGGTATAAGGGATTATAATTTTGACGCGGTTTACAACTGCTTTCTCTGCCCCGAACTGATTGAGGAGATGGCGTCGGACGCCGATGTCGCCGCCGAATACGAGCGCATAATTTGGGAAATGAGAGCGCAGATGGACAACCTGCACTACGGAATACAGGAAAACGGGCTCGGCGAATATGTCGCTTCTTACGCCGTGGAAATAAACGACGACGGCTCCGTGGACTATGTTATTATGCTCAGGGACAGCATAAAAGGCTTAAACGGCAATAAGGATTCCGAAAAAGAATCAAACTTGCCTAAAACGATTAAAGCGAAGTCCGTGAATGAGCTGTTTAAAACATTTAACACGCTTTTCGGACGGGAAGAAAGTATTCATAACCCTAAAGGAATATTAGCGTAATTTATATATTGACAAATAAATACAAAAGTGGTATAATATACTTGTTATTATAATGCAGGAAAGGAATACATATCATGAAGCGCTTATTTTCAATAGTTTTAGCTTTGGTTCTCGTTTTCACAATGGCGTTCACTTTCGTGGGCTGCAGCTCCGGTGAATGTGAGGGCTGCGGCGAAACAGGAAGCCTCAGCACGTTTACATTTGACGGTGAAAAATCCAAGCTCTGCAAAGACTGCAAGGCTGTCGCCGAAGCATTCGCAAGTCTTGCGAATATGTTTTAGCTGAAGTCAAACAGCACGGGACGCCCTTTCGGGCGTCTTTTCTTTTATTCAAATTTAAAATCCTCGGTTTCTCCCAGGTACCCCTCGTCCTCGTCCCGCAGCTGCTCTTTGATTTTCGCCTTTGATTTCGCGGGCTTTTCTTCCGGCTCTTCCGGTAATATCGGCTCACGCTCCCTGAACACCGTCACACCAAACAACTCCTCGCCCACGTCCAGCAGCAGATTATAATATTGAATTTTTTTAATCCAGCGCTTCGGAACAGCCTCCACACCCCGGTACGCCCCGAAAAGCCCGCCGCACAGCGCGGCGCAGACGTCGCTCTCGCCGTCGTGATTGACAGCGAGCCGAATCGTATTGGCAAAGTCTTCGTTATGCAGCGATACGCAAAACAGCGCAATCGCCAGTGCCGACTCCGCGCTTTTGCCGTCGCCGAGCCTGCTGACCGCCACCCGCGGCGTCACAGTATCGTCGCCGAGCAGCTCCAGCATCTCGTCAAGCGCAGCCGACACATTCCCGTGCCCGTCATATTCTTTTAAAATCCGCATAGAAATATTTATCGCGTTTTCTAAGCTTTCGCCGTTCATGAGCTCGGCGACAACCGCACAGTAACAGCCCGCCGAAAGGTAGCCTGTCGGCGACGTGTGTGTTATTGCCGCGAAGTCCGCGCCCGCACGGAACGCGGTTTCCGAGTCATAGTTAAAGTACAGCCCCGCCGGCAGCACGCGCTTGAGCCCGCCGTTGCCGGCGTTGTCGTTAACGCGGTGAATCAGCCTGCCGTATTGATTGTCACGCGCCCGAAGCAGCGCCTCTATGTTTATGTTATCAAGGTAGCGGTTCTTATAAAGACCTTTCGCTTTCAGCAGTCTGCACTGGCGGCGTTTTTTTTCGGTGTCGAAGAGCCAGGCGTACTCCTTGCCCGCAATGGTGTTCGTCTGCGTGAAAAGCCAGTATTGATACGCATAAAACACGTATGTCGTGTAATTAATTTCGCCGCCTTTCGCCTCCCTGTCCGCCCAGATAATCCCGTCCGCGGTGAACAGCATCATCTGCGTGGCGTCGGTAAACAGCGCAGTTTCGGTCTGCTTGCTTACCGCAAGCTCAAGGCAGCCGTGCTTCTCGAAGCGCTCGCATATTTCGCTGAACTCCATCGTTCTTACCGGATGCCCGAAAGCGTCGCCGATAACAAAGCCGAGCAGCGCCCCCTCATATCTTTCACGCGCAGTGATTTCTCTTGCCATATATTCAATAAGTCCTTTCATAACAAAATAGAACTGTTAAATGCGTTTTCCCCGATTATGCAGATTAAATTGTTCACATTTTTTAAGCTCATAACAAAATAGAACTGTTAAATACGTTTTCCCCGATTATGCAGAATAAATTGTTCACATTTTTAAACTTAAAACAAAATGGAACAGCCAAATTCGTTTTCCCCGGTTATGCAGAATAAATTGTTCATATTTTTTAAACTTAAAACAAAATAGACCCGCCAAATTCGTTTTCCCCGATTATGCAGAATAAATTGTTCACATTTTTAAACTTGAATCCTATTTATGATATTTCCCGTTATTATTAATTGAAAACGCACGGTATATCTGCTCCATCAGCATAATCCTCGCAAGCTGATACGGGAACGTCATATCCGAAAGCGACAATTTTAAATCCGCGCTCTGCTTGACGCTTTCCGCGAGCCCCTCGGAGCTTCCGATAATGAAGCTTATATCACTTCGGGCTTTCAACAGCCTGTCCGCAAAACTCTCACTCGCAAGCCTCTCGCCCTCGGCGCACAGCGCTATTTTATACGATTTCGGCATCTTTGCATTAATATGCACGGCTTCCGCTTCAAGCGAACCTCGCCTGTCGGGCTCAAGTTCGGTTATTCTCAGCTTGCAGTACGCTAAAAGCCGCTTCTCATACTCCGCACTTGCTTGCTTAAAATATGCTTCCTTAAGCTTGCCCAGCACAATTATATTTACGTTCATACTTTTACTAAGTCCTTTCTTCACGGGCGAGAAGTAAAGACAACGTTTTCCCCGGCTTATGAGGATTTTGTTTTAAACTTAATTTTAAGTCCTTTCTTCACGAACGGGAAGTAAAGACAACGTTTTCCCCGGCTTATGAGGATTTTGTTTTAAACTTAATTCTACGGTAAATTGCGTCTGTTTCGGCTGCGGCTGCGGGACATTCTGCGGTTCTTTTCGCGCTGGCTGTTAATAAGCCGCAGAATAATTATAAAAATCGCAAGCGCCGCGACAAGTGCCACGCCCGTCTGGAACCACCACTCGCCGAAAATCCCCGTGACGTTGCCGAGAATCCGCGACTCGAGTGACGGCACTACCTCGCTCACAGCGATTAAATCTATTCTCGTCAGAACCTCGCCCGCCAGCATCAGCTCGACGTAGCCGAGGATTTCCCCCCGCTCAATAGGCGCAAAGAACACCTGCTGCTCCATATCGTGATAGTTGAGCGTCCTTTCCCTGTGCACGGCATTGCTGCTGAGGTCGCGGGGCAAAAGATAGCTGAACTCTCCCGCGGGGCGCAGCTGTACGCGGTCTTCCAGACCCCCCTGTACCTCTGCCTGCGCAATGATGTCAAATTCCGGCAGCACCAGCTTGTATTCAAGCGTCCGGTACGCCCACTTATACAGCTCCAGATGGTCAGTGTAGGTATAAAAGCCCCTGTTGTACGGCTCCGTGTAATAGGGCGCGCCGAGCGACACAATCATGTAGGTATGCCCGTCGCGGGTAGCGATTGAAACAAGATTGAACACCCCCGGCGAAATCTCGCCCGTATCAACATCATAAAGCTCGTCTAAGCTGCCGGTTTTCACGCCTATTACGGGCTCGTAATAATAACTGCTGTTTCTGATTAACATTCTGTTCGTGTTCTCAAGAACCACGCCGTCGGAGTTTCGGCTGTTTGAGGGCATGCGGTGGCTGGTTGTGCTCATGATTTCTGTGAAGAGGGGGTGCTTTTCATAAACATACTGCGTGATTTTATACATGTCAAACGCGCAGGTGTAATTATTCTTTTCGTGCAGCCCGTGCGCGTTGGTGAAGTTTGTGTTCACGGCGCCGATTTCCTTTGCTTTCTGGTTCATCAAGGCGACAAAGCCGTCAATGGAGCCGCCCACGCTGTAAGCCAGGACATTCGCCGCGTCGCACGCCGAATAAATCATCAGCGCGTAAAGGCAGTCCATGTACGTCAGGTTTGTCTGCCCGAGTACAATCTCGGCGTTCTGTACATGCGTGAAGTTCGGGTTTGACTGAAAGCCGGTGTTCATCTCGTCGGTTACTGTCACAAAGCTGTTCAGGTTCTCGATATGGTCGAGCACGAGCAAGGCGGTCATGATTTTCGAGGTGGAGGCAGGAACGACCCTTTCGAACTCATTGCGGCGGAAAACGGGAATTTCCGTCTCCAAGTGCACCATAAAAACGTTGTCGGAATAAATTTCTTCAAGCCCCGGGTCGAACGCCGAAGCCTTTAAAACAGTGCCGCTATCTATGTTCAGAGCGATTGTTAAAGTAATGATTAATGAAAAAACCGCCTTTTTTACGTCCCGCATATTTGACAAAACCCCCTGCCTTATTGTATAATGGAAAAGCATATTCTTATTCTACCACAGATTGGAAAGAAAAAAAAGTCTTTTTTGGAAATTATCACTTAATTTTTATATTAGACCTGTCCGTGAACTTTGAGCGAGTGGATTTTTGAAGCGAATTTTTCGTCAGGCAAGGCGAATTTTCGCAGTGATGCTTTGTGCATTGCAAGAAAATTCAACGAAGCATGGCGGGAAATTCGCCAAAAATCTGCCGCGAACAGGTTCACGGACAGGTCTAATTAAATCACCCAGCCGGCTTTACCGTCACCAAGCGCAGCGAAGCCGCACTAAAAGAAAGGAACAATATGAAGGACAAAAGAAATTACGGATTTGAAACCAAAATGATTCACGCGGGCTACAACGGCGACGACGCCACCCATGCGGTCGCGCCGCCGCTGTATCAGACCAACGCTTACTACTTCGATAACGTCGAACACGCCAAAAACCTTTTCGAGCTCTCGCAGCCCGGCAACATCTACTCCCGCCTCATGAACCCGACAAACGGCTTCCTTGAGGAGCGCATTACCGCGCTTGAGGGCGGCGTGGGCGCGCTGGCGTTCTCGTCGGGGCACGCCGCGATGTTCAACGTGTTCGTGAATTTATGTCAGGCGGGTGATGAAATCGTATCCTCCGCCGACATTTACGGCGGCGCAATAAATATGATGGACGTGAGCCTGCGCAGGCTCGGCGTCAACGTGATATTCGTAAACCCCGACGACATGGACGCCTGGGAGAACGCAATCACCGACAAGACAAGGCTGCTGTTCACCGAGCTCATAGGAAACCCCAACGCCAACATCAGCGACATTGAGAAAATATCGCAAATCGCGCACAGGCATGGGATTCCTTTTATGGTTGACGGTACGTTCAACACGCCGTATCTGTGCAAACCGCTCGAGCACGGCGCGGACATAGTCGTGCACAGCGCGACAAAAATGCTGTCCGGTCACGGGCACGTGATGGCGGGGATTGTCGTCTGCGGCGGCTTTGATTATAAAGACAACCCGCGCTTCCCGCTGTTCAACGAGCCCGATGTTTCTTATCACGGCGTGGTCTTCGCCGACCTCGGAAAAATGGCGTTTATTTTAAGATTACGCGCACTCATCATGCGGGACTTTGGCTCGTGCCTTGCGCCGTTCAATGCATGGATGGTCATGCTCGGCGTGGAAACGCTCGCGCTGCGTATGGAACGCGCCTGCGAAAACGGTCTTAAGGTCGCAAAGTTCCTCGAATCCCATCCCGAAATCGAAAATGTGAATTATCCCGCGCTCGAAAGCAGCAAATACCACGAACTGCATAAAAAATATCTGCCGAAAGGCGTTGCCAATGTCTTCACTTTCAACATAAAAGGCAACAGAGAGCGCGCAGCACGCTTCATGGACGCGCTTGAATTAATCCAAAACGTCGCGAATCTCGGCGACATACGCACGCAGGTTGTACACCCCGCAACCACCACGCACAGCCAGCTTTCAAAGGACGCGCTCGAGGCGTCGGGCGTGAAAGAGGGTACGGTGCGGATTTCCGTCGGACTTGAAACGATTTCGGATATAATCGGCGATTTAGAGCAGGCACTGGTGAACAATTGACAGTTGGCAATTGACAATTGACAATTTTTAAATATATAAGGAACAAAAATGAAGAAGCATGAACCTACAATTTATATAACCGGCGACACGCACGGCGATATAACGCGCTTCAAGAAGTGCAAACAGCTGCGCAAGGGCGATTTTCTCATTATCTGCGGCGATTTCGGCTTTATCTGGGACAGCTGCGGCTATAAAAAAGAAAAGCGCCTCTTAAAGCGGCTCGGCAAGCGGAAGTATCATATACTTTTTGTTGACGGGATTCACGAGAACTTCGCGGAGCTGAACAGCTACCCCGAGGAGGAATGGAACGGAGGCAGAACCCGCCGCATAAGCGGGAACCTGCGCTACCTCATACGCGGCGAGGTCTTTACGCTCGGGGGCAAGACCGTTTTCGCTTTCGGGGGCGGCGGCGACGCCGGGCAGCTTGACGGGCAATCCGATTCTGAAGAAAAAGCTTCCGGCCACCCCGAAATCCCCAAGGACGCAGATTACCGCAACGGACTGCGCACACTCGCAAAACACGGCGGCATGGTCGACTACATCGTCAGCCACGAAGCGCCGAGCAAAATTGCGGAGCTTCTGGAGCTGCCGAATTCCGGCAAGAGCCGCCCGAGCGCCTATCTTGACATACTGGGCGAGAGCTGCACGTTTGAGCGGTGGTTCTTCGGATACCATCATATAAACAGAGTTGTACCGAGCAAGTATTACGCGCTGTTCGACAGGGTTATGAGAGCAGACGAGAAAATAGTTCAAAATTCATAACCGGGCAGTTAAATCTATTGAATCGGGGAAAACGAAGCTACCCGATAAAACAAACTTAAGAAAGGACAAAGGTAAAAAACCGGGCAGTTAAATCTATTGAATCGGGCAAAACGAAGCTACCCGATAAAACAAACTTAAAAAAGGACAAAGGTAAAAACCGGGCAGTTAAATCTACTGAATCGGGGAAAACGAAGCTACCCGATAAAACAAACTTAAGAAAGGACAAAGGTAAAAACCGGGCAGTTAAATCTACTGAATTGGGAAAACGAAGCTACCCGATAAAACAAACTTAAAAAAGGACAAAGGTAAAAACCGGGCAGTTAAATCTACTGAATCGGGGAAAACGAAGCTACCCGATAAAACAAACTTAAGAAAGG